>Ga0194052_1000199_pt1 | contig 41988 bp, 40 predicted proteins | sample SepL226m_MetaG_FD_160117 | JGI IMG/M metagenome (GOLD analysis project Ga0194052, IMG submission 160117) | Anoxic zone freshwater microbial communities from boreal shield lake in IISD Experimental Lakes Area, Ontario, Canada - Sep2016-L227-6m | ecosystem: Environmental > Aquatic > Freshwater >...
AGCAACGACGGGTCGGGCGGGCGCGGATACAGCGGCGGCTCGGACCAAGGCTCCAGTAACGGCAAGCCTGGTCGCGGCGACTGAAGCGCTTCTTGCAACTTCGCGTCACATTGGCGCAGCCTCACGGTCTAAGTACTAGACCCCCAAACAGCAAGGAGTCCAGTTCGATGCCACGCACTATCCGTACGATCCCGCCCGCTCTATGCGCCCTGCTACTGCTGGCGCTGCCGGCGGCAGCTAGCGCCAAGAAGAGCCCATCCTCGGCCAAAGCGAAGCAGACCCCTGCTAAGGCGGCTGACCGCAACCACGATGGCCTACCTGATTCGTGGGAGAAGAAGTACAAGCTCTCGCTGAAGGTCAATCAGGCGCGCCTTGACCCGGACAAAGACGGCGCCGTAAACAGCGCTGAGTACGCGGCGGGAACAAACCCGCGGAAGGCCGACACCAACAACAACGGCATTCCAGACGGCACCGAAAACGTCGGGACGGTTACCTCCTTTGACGCGACCAGTGGCCTGCTGAAGATCACAAACGCCAAGGGCGATCCGATCTCAGCAACGGTTACCAACCGCACCCACGTTGACTGCGTAACCGCGCCAGCTACCACGCCAACCACCCCGCCGGTAGCTACACGGTCGGATCGTGGCCACCGCCCATATGGCGACGGCCCCGGTTCCAACCCTGCCCCAGGCGCATCTAACGGCCAGGCTCCGCCAGTTAACTCAGGTGAGGACAACGAGCCGGCTAGCCCAAGCTACGACGGTGGATATGACGAGGTCGCCTGCGACACGTCAGCTCTGGTGGCCGGGGCGGTAGTTCACCGCGCTGGGCTGCGACTGACAGTCACTGGCAACGAGTGGTCCAGGCTGGAGATCGTTGTCGCTGCACCTGCACCGACACCAACACCTGCGCCAGCCACCGCACGCCGCAACTAGACAGTCACAGGGGCGACTAGCGCGATTCTCCTCCTCCGCGCAAGATCGCATACGAAGTGGGGGCGGCGTGGCCAACTGGCTGCGCCGCCCTTCTTCTTTTAGCTAGGGGTTGATCGCAACCATCCGCTCGATCGGCAGCCTTGCTAGCTCGGCAACGGCGGGCTCGACCTTCACCTCGCCTGTGCCGTCTCGAAGCGTGTCGCGTAGCTTCTCGAGCGTGATCATCTTCATGTAACGGCAGCTGGCCTCGGAGTTAGCTGGAATGAAGTTGACGTCGGGGGCGGCCTGCTGAAGCGGGTAAAGCATCCCAACCTCAGTCGCAACGATTACGTCGCGCGTCGAGCCCTCAGCTTCGGCCGCGGCCGCGTAGCCCATCATTCCGCCCGTCGAGAGCATCTGCACGCCGTCGGCGTCAACATCACCGGCCGCAACGTACTCCATGACTGAGGTGACACAACCGCACTCAGGATGGATCAAAAAGTCGGCTCCGGGGTGCTCACCGCGAACGCGCGTGATGTCGTCAGGGCGGATCCCGGCGTGAACATGGCACTCGCCGTCCCAGATGTGCATCGGATGATGGCCTGTGATCTTCTGCACGTAGGCGCCGAGGAACATGTCGGGGCCGAAGCAGATCTCAACATCGGGGCCGTGCTCAGCGACGATGTGATTAACGACAGCGACCGCGTTCGATGAGGTGCAGCAGTAATCGGTCAGAGCCTTGATCGCGGCCGTCGTGTTTACGTACATCACCGTGATCGCGGCCGGAAACTTCTGCTGCCACTGCTCAAGCTGCGGGGCTGTGATCGAATCGGCCAGTGAGCAGCCAGCATCGAGATCAGGCAGAAGGACCGTCTTCTCCGGTGCCAGAATTGACGCCGTCTCGGCCATGAAGTGGACGCCGCAGAACGCGATCACCGGGTTTTCGACCTGCGCCGCTTGCTGTGAAAGGCCGAGCGAGTCACCGACGTAGTCGGCAACATCCTGAACCTCCGGGACTTGGTAGTTGTGGGCCAGGATTACGGCATCGCGCGCCTTGGCAAGCTCACGAACCTCTTGCTTCAGCTCCTCAACAAAAGCCGGGTCGGGAGTTGGCTCAGAGGCCATCGGGAGCGGCTGCAAACTCATCGCTCCAGCTCCACTGTGAGAGACAGGTCCAACGCGGCGGCTGAATGAGTAATCGCGCCCACTGAGACAAATTGTACGCCGCTCGCGGCAACCTCGGCGACCGTCTCTAAAGTGACGCCGCCACTTGCCTCCAGCTCGGCGCGCCCGCCGACGTGCGCGACCGCTTCGGCGAGCTCGGCCGGCGTCATGTTGTCGAGCAGCAAACGCTTCGCGCCGGCTTCGATCGCCTCGTCAACCTCGTCGAGGTTGCGGCACTCTACCTCTAGCGAGAGATTCGCATCTGCGGCCCGCGCAGCAGCGACCGCGGCGGCAATTCCACCGGCCATCTCGATGTGGTTCTCCTTAATCAGATAGGCATCCCAAAGCCCGATCCGGTGGTTCTTTCCCCCTCCAGCCACGACTGCAGCCTTCTCCAGCAGCCGCATCCCCGGCGTCGTTTTGCGGGTATCGAGGATCTGGGCTCCTGTCCCCTCGACGGCCCGCACGTAGCGCGCAGCAGCCGTCGCAACACCGCTTAGGTGGGCAAGCAGGTTGAGGGCGCTGCGCTCGCCGCTGATCAGCGCGCCCGCATCGCCGCGAACGCTCAGTACCGGCCCACCGTCGCGCCACTCTCCTTCGGCTACGAGCGGCTCGAACTCGACCGCTGGATCAAGCGCTGCGAAAACGGCATCGGCGGCCTCGATTCCAAAGATCGCGCCCGGAGCCTTCTGCGTTATCAACGCCTCGGCGCGGCTCCCTGCCGGAACCGTCGCGAGCGCAGTGCGGTCGCCATCGCCGACATCCTCGGCTAGCGCGCGGGCGACGAGGTCGTCAAGCTCGCGTCGAGTCGCTTGATCCATAACGGAAGCCTAGAGAATCAGGCTGGACGCTCTTCGAGCAGCACGGCGATTGTTGTCAACGTCGGGTCGCTGGCTCCATGTAGGCGCGAGCCGGCAGCAGCGATTTCGCGCAGGTGTGCGATCACCTCGGCAGTGATCCGCTCTCCCGGGAGCAAGGCTGGAATACCTGGCGGGTAACCGGCAATCGATTCGCATGAGATCCGCCCGACGGCGTGATCAAGCTCAATCACTTCCGCTTCGCCAAGGAAGGCTTCGCGCGGCGAAACTATGCAGCCCTCTGACGGGCCCGGCCGATGAACCTGCTCGTTGCCGCCAGGAGGCCGCTGAAGCCGCTCAGCTGTCGCTGCGACGGCTTCAACGAGCCGATCCAGGCGTTCGGGCGTCTCAGCCAGGCTGACGACGAATACGACCGTCGCGTGGGTTGCCATCTCAGGGTGGAGATCATGCTGCTGCTGGAGCGACTCAGAGAACTCAAGCCCCGTGCACCCAACGGCGCGGACGTCGATCACAATCCTCAGCGGGTCAAAGCCGCCGACCCCAGGTCGGCCGACAAAGCTCTCGTCGACGAGGCCGATCAGCTCGATCTCATTCAGCCGCGAGCGCACATCAACGAGCAGCTCCAGCGTCTCGCCAAGCAATTGCTCGCCGCGAGTCGCAAGCTGCCGTCGGGCAGCGTCGAGCGAGGCAAGCAGCAGCATGCTCTGGCTTGTAGAGCGGAAGAGTCGAATCGCCCGACCGAGGGCGGCACCATCAACCCGCTCCGAACTGCCGAGGTGGAGCATCGCGCTCTGAGTCATCGAACCACCAAGCTTGTGCGTGCTGGTGAGAACTGCGTCGGCGCCGGCTGAGAGCGCGCTGGCCGGGAGGTCGGGGTGGAAACCAAGGTGCGCGCCCCAAGCCTGATCGACGATCAGTGCCACCCCTGCGGCGTGGGCCACCTCGGCGCACCCAGCGACGTCTGCGGTCAAGCCGTAATAGGTCGGCGAAACGATGAACGCTGCCTGAACCCGCGGGTTAGCGGCTAAGACTTCTGCTAGGTGAGCCGGCTCGACACCCAATGCCATCCCCAGGTCAGGGTCGTACTCCGGTTCAATGAAGATTGGAATACCGCCGCTGAGAACGAGACCGTCAACGATCGAGGCATGAGAGTTGCGCTGCGCGACGACCTCGCGCCCGAGCGGCGCGAGCGCGAGGCAGAGCGCGTGGTTGCCTTGAGAGGCACCATTACTGAGAAACCAGGTCTGCTCGGCGCCATAAGCCTCGGCCGCAAGCTTCTCGGCTAACGCATAGGGAGTCGGCTCTGGGCCGTCATCAATCCCGTCTATTCCTTGCGCCATATCGAACCCCAGCGCGTCCTCACCTAAAGCTGCAAGCAGCCCTGGGTCTGCGCCCAGCCCACCCTTGTGGCCGGGAACATGGAAGCGCGTCGGGTCGCGGTCGCGGTAGCCAACTATGGCGTCTAGATACGGCGCGCGCGACTGATCATGATCGGCAGCGCTCACTTAGCTCCCGCTCGAGCGAAGCAGTTCGGCACGGACGAATTCATCGAGGTCACCGTCGAGCACACGCTGAGCATCGCCGATCTCAACATCGGTGCGGTGATCCTTAACCATTGTGTAAGGGTGGAGCACGTAGGAGCGGATCTGCGAACCGAAGTTCACATCTTGGCTCTCGCCCTTCTCAGCCGCGATCTCATCGGAGCGAAGCCGCTCCTCGAGTTCGAGCAGCTTTGCCCGCAGCATCTTCATCGCCGTCTCCTTATTCGACGACTGCGAGCGCTCGTTCTGACACTGAACGACGATCCCGCTTGGCCGATGTGTGATCCGCACTGCGGAGTCGGTCTTGTTGACGTGTTGGCCGCCAGCGCCGGAGGCGCGGTAGGTATCAATCTGGAGGTCGTCGTCTTCGATCGTGACGCCCTCGATCTCATCGACCACCGGCGCCACTTCGACTCCTGCGAACGAAGTCTGCCGGCGACTCGCCGAGTCAAACGGCGAGAGGCGAACCAGCCGGTGGACACCGCGCTCAGCGCAGAACAGCCCATACGCGTTTTCTCCCGACGCTTTAAAAGTGGCCGATTTGATCCCAGCCTCCTCGCCTGCGCTGGCCTCAAGTAGCTCAACCTCAAAGCCACGACCTTCGGCCCAGCGCATCATCATCCGCAGCACCATCTCTGCCCAGTCTTGTGCGTCGGTGCCACCGGCCCCAGCATTCACCGTCACGAGCGCGTCACCCGCGTCGTAATCGCCAGCAAACAGGCGCTCCTCTTCGAAGGCCGCGAGTCGGCGTTCAACATCTTCTAGCTGACCTTCGAACTCACCGGCAAGCGAGGCGTCCTCATCAACCAATTCGAGCATTGTTGAGAGGTCTTCCGCATCGCCCGCCAGCTCCTGCCAGCGCTCTAGCCGGCGCGAAACCCGCGCGTGCTCTGCGCTGACACGAGCGGCCTCTTCCTGGTTGTCCCAGAAGCCCTCCGCGCCCATCCGCGCTTCGAGCTCGGCGACTTGGCTGGTGAGCGAATCGGGGTCAAGAAAGCTCGACAGCTCGGCGAGCTGCTCAGTTACTGCGCTCAGGCGCTGGGGCGCCGACTCGAGATTTGGCCCAGTAGCCACAACTTGCGACGCTAGCAGCGCGAGAGGTTGCTCGCCGAACGCGGCTCAGGCGCCGTGGCACTTCTTGTACTTCTGCCCTGAACCGCACCAGCAGGGGTCGTTGCGGCCGACCTGCTCGTCGGCGTCGAGGACGCGCTGCTCAACCGGCTGAGCTTCGATCATCTCCTCGTCGCCGGCGTAGGCAACCTCAGCAACCGCACCGCCAGCGGCGGCGGCCTCAAGCGCGCCGGTACCGCCACCGGACGAGTAGTTGATTGCCTGCGCGGCAAGCGGCGCGGCCGGCGCTGGGGCGAACGGGATCGGGGCATCAGACTGGTCGACCTCGACCTCAACTTCGACGTGGTAGACCATCCGCGCAAAGTCGGCCCAGATTGAGTTCATCAGGTCGCCAAAGAGCGTGAAGGCCTCGTTCTTGTAGGCAACGAGCGGATCGATCTGGGCAAAGCCGCGCAGATGGATTCCCTCGCGCAGGTAGTCCATGTCGTAGAGGTGCTCTTTCCAGCGCTGATCGATCGTCTGCAGCAGCAGGTAGCGCTCAAGCGCGCGCATCAGCTCGTCGCCGAGCTCTTCTTCGCGCCCGTCGTAGAGCGCCATCGCTTCTGCGACTACACGGTCGCTCAGTGACTCGCGGTCAAGGTTGCTGGCGAGGACCGAGGCTGCAGTCAGCTCATGGTCGAGCGTTCCGACCGGCATGATGTCGCTGAGCGCCACAAACAGGCCTGCGAGATCCCAGTCCTCTACGTAGTCGCTCGGCGTGTACTCGTCGACGAGTCGGCGTGCCACTTCAGCAATCTCAGTACGGGCCTGGTCACCGAGGTCGGCCCCTTCGAGGACTTCATCGCGGTACGCGTAGACGACGCGGCGCTGCTCATTCATCACATCGTCGTACTCGAGCACGCGTTTACGGATCAGGAAGTTCTGTTCCTCAACCTTGCGCTGCGCCTTCTCGATCTGCTTCGAGAGCATCCCAGCCTCGATCGGCTCCTCGTTGCCGTCTTCGTCGGTGCCGCCGAGCCGATCAAGGATCTTGTAGATCCGGTCGCCAGCAAACAGGCGGACGAGATCATCCTCGGCGCTGAGGAAGAAGCGCGATTCACCAGGGTCACCTTGACGACCGGCGCGGCCGCGCAGCTGGTTGTCAATCCGGCGCGACTCGTGGCGTTCGGTGCCGACGATGAATAGCCCCCCGGCCTCTAGCACGGCTTCGCGTGCATCGGCGACCTTTGCTTCTTGCTCGACGATCAGCGCCGGCATCTGCTCAGCGAACTCAGGCTCGTGCGGCTTCACTCCACTGGCGATCAACTCTTCGCGCGCGAGATGCTCGGGGCTGCCGCCGAGCTTGATGTCAACCCCACGGCCAGCCATGTTGGTCGCGATCGTGACTGCCCCGGGGCGGCCGGCCTCAGCGATAATCTCGCCTTCTCGTTCGGCGTACTCGGGCTTTGCGTTTAGCACCGTGTGTGGGATGCCACGCTCGCCGAGCATCGAACCAAGCAGCTCTGAAATCTCGACCGAAATTGTTCCGACTAGGACCGGTTGACCGATCGCGTGGCGCGCTTCGATCTCACGTACGACCGCGCTCCACTTGCCTTCTTTCGTCTTGTAGATCTGATCGTTCTGGTCTTCGCGCACGAGCCCTTGGTTGGTTGGCACTTGCACGACGCCGAGCTCGTAGATCTTCATGAACTCGGTCGCCTCAGTTAGCGCGGTGCCGGTCATTCCCGAAAGCTTGTCGTAGAGGCGGAAGAAGTTCTGCAGCGTGATCGTGGCGAGCGTCTGGTTCTCCTCTTGAACGCGGACGCCCTCCTTTGCCTCGACTGCCTGATGGAGGCCCTCCGACCAGCGGCGACCCTCAAGGATTCGCCCGGTGAACTCATCAATGATCCTTACTTCGCCGTCGATCACGGCGTAGTCGACGTCGCGCTTGTAAAGGCTCTGCGCCTTAAGCGACTGAATGAGGTGGTTGACCAGCGGCCCATTCTCAGCGCGGTATAGGTGGTCGATGTTCATGAACTGCTCGGCCTTCGAAACGCCGCGCTCGGTAATCGCAACGGTCTTGTGCTTCTCGTCGAACTCGTAGTCGAAGTCGGCAACAAAATCCTTCTTCGCGCGCGGGTCCATCCCCTCGGGCGTCTTGCCAGCGACCATCTGCGGCGCCAGCTTGGCGAACTTGGCGTATGAATCGGCAGCCGCCTCAGGCGCGCCGGAGATGATCAGCGGCGTCCGCGCCTCGTCGATCAAGATGTTGTCGACCTCATCAACAATCGCGAAGTTATGCATCGCAACCGGGCGACCGTCCTCGCCAATTCGCCCGCCGTGCTGAACCTTCTCCTCAAGCGTCTGCGCCATGTTGTCGCGGAGGTAATCGAAGCCGAATTCGGAGTTCGTCCCGTAGGTGATGTCGGCGGCGTAGGCGGCCAGCTTCTCTTCCGGATCCTGCATGTTTTGCAGTACGCCCCAGCTGAAGCCAAGCCCGTCGTAGATCGGGCTCATCCACTCCGCGTCACGACGAGCGAGGTAGTCGTTGACCGTCACAAGATGGACGCCCTTGTTCGAGAGCGCGTTGAGGCAGACAGCAAGCGTTGCCGTAAGCGTCTTGCCTTCGCCGGTCTTCATCTCAGCGATGTTGCCTCCGTGCAGCACCATTCCGCCGATCAGCTGGACGTCGAAGTGGCGCATGTTGAGGAAGCGACGGCCGGCTTCGCGGACGATCGCGAAGCACTCTGGGAGCACCTCGTCGAGCGACTCACCCTGCTCGCGTACTCGCTCGCGCAGCACGTCCATCCGGCCGCGCAACTCATCGTCGCTGAGCGCGATTAGTTGATCCTCAAAGGCGGCGATCTCTGAAACTCGTTTCTCGTACTGACGAAACTGCTTTCCCTCGCCAACATTCAGCGCTTTTTCGAGCAAACCCATTGCTCAAAGTGTAGCCGCGCGCGGCGGCCAGCGAGCCTCCTTACACGGCTCCTTCCGGGTGACCGTGGCGGATCGTGTCGGCGCCGGCCCGGCTACGAGCGCGGGCCCGCTCGCTTCGGCGGTTGAGTTGACGCACGACTTCGTCGGCGATGTGACCAATCGCGACTGCCATGTCACGCTCGTGAGCCTTCGCGTTAATCGTGCCGCCCTTGATGTGCAAGTTCGCTTCGGCCTTCTGGCCATCAGCGATCTTTGGATTGTGCTCCTCGGCGAGGATCACCTCACAGTGCACATCCTCGGGCACTCGGCGCTTGATCTTGGCGAAGCGCTTGGCTACAAGCGCACGCAGTTCTCCATTGATCTCGATATTGGTCCCGGTCAGGTCGATACGCATAGGGAGTCCTTTTTCGTGATGGAGGTACTTCCAATGTACCACCGCGAAGCGCTACGGAACAGTGCAATAAGTAACAGCGCCGACGCGGAAAGCTCCGGCGCCAAGTAGCGCCTTTGCGCAGCGCTCGAGTGTCGCCCCGGTAGTACACACATCGTCAACCAGGATCGCTCGAGACGGCACCGCGCCAGCAGCGGTGACCTGCAGTCCGCGGCCGCTCAAGCGATCGCTGCGCCCCAAGCCACGCTGCCCGTTGAAGACTGATGTTTCGCGCCGAAGCGGGCGATCAAGTGGAAGTCGAACACGCCGAGCTAGCGCACTGGCGAGCAGATCGGCGTGGTCAAAGCCCCGCTGGCGTAGGCGGCGTGCGTTAGCTGGAACGGGGACGAGCGTGGCATCGTCAGGAAAAGCGCGAGGTGGCAACGCGTCCACAAGATGCTCAGCCATTAGCGCTGCGAGCGCGGTCGCCGAGTGGAACTTCAGCGCATGAACGAGGGCGCGTGCGGGGCCTTCGAACTCCAGTGGCGACCACTGCTGTTGGAGAACGCTCCCGCGGCGGCGCGGTACCAGCGGCTCGATCCATGGAAGCTGCTGGCGACAGTGACCGCAGAGTCGCCCACGAGCTGGTTCGCGGCAGACCCAGCAGAGCGGCGGAACGACGAGATCGAGCGCAGCGCGGAACACTTTGCTCAGCTTCACTGCTCGCTCGCATCGCAGCCAGCAGCGGTCTGCGACGATCAAGTGTCATGTCGGTGCCAACTTTGATTCCTCCGCTCGCCGCCGCGGCAGATCTCTCGTGGACGATCGACCCAGGGCCGATCTTGATGATCCTCATCCTTGGCGGGCTGTATCTGCCGCGCTGGTGGCGCGTGCGTTCAAGCGACGGAGCGCTCGCAGCACCGGTCTGGCGACTGCTCAGCTTCCTTCTAGGCCTGATCTGGCTGGCGGTCGCATTGATCTCTCCGATCGATTTGCTCGCAGAGCAGTCGTTCAGCTTCCACATGGCCCAGCACATGTTGCTGCTCGACCTTGTGCCTATTTTCTGCATCCTCGGCCTGAACAAGATTCTGCTGCGACCAGCCACGCGGCGCCTACAAGCGCTGGAGCGAGCGCTCGGTCCGCTGATGCACCCGTGGGTTGCAGTCGTGCTCTACATCGTCGCGATGTGGGCTTGGCACGTCCCAGCGGCTTACGACTCAGCGCTTGAGAACGTCACCGTCCACGTGCTCGAACATGTCTGCTTCCTAAGCGTCGGTTTTCTTTACTGGTGGCAGCTGCTCTCGCCGATCCGCTCACGCTTCCGCGGCGGCGTGATGGGCCCACTGCTGTACATGATGTCGACCAAGATCGGTGTTGGGCTACTGGGGATCGCCTTGACCTTCGCGCCCAATCCGCTCTATTCGTATTACGAGCTCCGTGAGGGGATATTCGGCCTCAGCGCGGGGGTTGATCAGCAGATCGGCGGCGAGCTGATGGCGCTCGAGCAGACGATCGTGATGGGTGTCGCACTGGCGTACCTATTGTTCCGCGCGATCGATCAGAGCGAGCGCGAGCAGGAGCGTCGCGAAGCGCTCGAAGATCGCGCCGAAGAGCAGCGCAATTAGCCGCTGAGCGTCGCGCCGTCTTCGACCTGCAGCGATTCGCCGGCCGCGGCCTCAACGGTGACGGCGCCGCTTACCGATACGCCCAAACCGAAGCTGACGTCGCCTTTGACGGTCAAGCGCTCGGCGGCCACAAGCGACGGGGCGCCCTGCGCGAAGTGGCGTTCGAATTCGTCGATCAAGCGGAAGTGATCGCCGTCCAGCTCGACGAGCGGCGCGCGACCAGCACAGGTCGCCGCCAGAGCGAGCTGGCCGTCGGCGCCGAGCTCGTAGGCGTCGGAGCGCAATACCAGCAGGTCATCGGTCGTCTTTACCGGCAGAAAGCGAGAGCGCGGCACGCGGATCGCCCTCGCGCCGGGGATCGCCGCGATCGCCGCGCCGATCGCCGACTCCAGCTGGACGACCGGCGTGGAATTTGGGTCCGACGGATCAACGTTTTTGCGATTGACGATCATCGGTAGGTCGATCACGCCGTCATCCCCGAGCGCGGCGCTCAACGCCTGCAGATCGAGCCAGATGCTGTTGGTGTTGAAGTAGCGGTGGCGTTCAGTGTTGGCAAACGCCTCGAGATCTTGATCGGGCGTCTGCGCGATCTCGCGCAGCACCAGCGTTCCGTCGGCGCGCCGCGCGAGGTGGCCGCCTTTACGGTCGGCGGCGGTGCGGTCGGCAACTTCCATCACGAACGGTGCCTGCTCAGCAGCGATCCAGCAGAGGATCGCCGGGTCGAGCACGGCGCCGAGGTTGTCGGCGTTAGCGACGAAGGCGTAGCGGTAGCCCGCAGCGAGCATCTGCTCTAGCATGCCGGAGCCAACCAGCGCCGGGTAGACGTCTCCGTGACCAGGAGGGCTCCACTCCAGCTCGGGGTCGGCGGCCCAGGCGACCGGAGCGAAGCTCCCGTCGTCGACCAGCTTGGGCACTCGACCCTGAAGAAAATCTGGTGGAAGATCGCCCGAAAGCGGCCCGTAGGAAGCCAAAGCAGCCAGCGAAGGCTCACGCGTGCGGAAGCTGTCGAGCAGCACCAGCGGCAGTCTTGCGCCGCCGTGCTCATTTCGCAGCGCCTCAATCTGGCGCGCCGTAATGTCGAGGAAGGTAAGCCCGTCCTTCACTTCGAGCAGCGACTTCGGGCCGGCCAACCCCATGCTCGTTCCGAGGCCACCGTTGAGCTTGATCACGACGGTCTGATCAAGGAGCGCAGCGATCGCACCCCCGTCGACTTCGAGCGACTCGGCATCCGGAAGTTCGGTGACCGGTTCGAGCCCAGACTCCGGCAACATCCCGAGATCGCCTGCCGCAAGCCGCTCTAGCTGCCCGGCGAAGGTCGCGATCGTCGCTGAGGCAGCGCCATCGGCCTCGAGCTTGGCGATTGCCGCTGCTGTCGCTTCGTCGCTCACGGCCGCCATCGTCGCACAGCTCGGCGCACTCAGCCGTCGTGCGGCGCCGGCGAGAAGACCTTCAGGTAGGCGAGCTGCTGGTCGGTGAGCGAATCAATTGCAACACCAAGCGCGTCGAGCTTCAGTCTGGCAACCTCGCGATCAACGGCTTCTGGAACCGGATGAACCGCGGCGCTGAGCGGCTCGTCGGCCTTCACGAGCCCTTCCACGACGAGCGCCTGCGATGCGAACGAGAGGTCCATCACCGCGGATGGGTGACCATCCGCAGCTGCCAGGTTCACAACCCGTCCATGGGCAAGCAGATTGATCCGCCGTCCGTTGATCTCAAACTCCTCGACCAGCGGGCGCACCTCACGCCGTGAGCCAGCGACGCGCTCCAGCGCCGGCAGATCAATCTCAACGTCGAAGTGGCCGGCATTGGCAAGAATCGCACCGTCACGCATCGCCACGAAGTGCTGCTCGCTCAGAACCTCGCGGCCACCTGTAACTGTGATGAAGACATCGCCACGTGCAGCCGCCTCGAGCGAAGGCATAACTTCGAAGCCCTCCATGCGCGCCTCAAGCGCGCGCAATGGATCAACTTCGCAGACGATCACAGTCGCTCCAAGCCCTTTTGCGCGCAGCGCTATCCCCTTGCCCGTCCAGCCATAGCCGACCACGACTACGACGGCCCCGGCCAGCAGAACGTTCGTTGCGCGCAAGATCCCGTCGATCGTCGACTGACCTGTCCCATAACGGTCGTTGAAAGCGCGTTCCGTGCGCGATTCGTTAACCGCTATAACCGGGCAGGCGAGCCCGCCTGAAAGTTCAAGCGCGCGCAGCTGTACAAGGCCGGTCGTCGTCTCCTCAGTCGCGCCAATCATCTGCCCTGCCGCCGCGTCATCGCCGCTGTGCAGAGCCTCGATCAGCTCGGCGCCATCGTCGATCGCAATCTGCGGCTGGCCCGAGACAAGCGCAGCAACGTGCTCGCGGTACTGGGCCAGCGTCTCTCCGTGGACCGCGTGGACTTCAATTCCGTCGTTATCAACCAGCGCCGCGGCAACGTCATCTTGCGTTGAGAGCGGATTGGCAGAGCAGAGCGCAACCTCAGCGCCTGCACCGGAGAGCGCGCGGACGAGGTTCGCGGTCTCAGCCGTCACGTGGAGGCAGATCGCGATCTTCACGCCCTCCAGCGGCCGCTCGGCTGCGAAGCGCTCGGCGACGCGGCTGAGCACCGGCATCTGCCCGGCCGCCCACTCGATCCTCGCCAGCCCGGAGGCGGCGAGGGTCAAGTCTGCAACGTCAGATTTGGGCAGGACTAACTCCTTAGTAGCGGTAGCTGTCGGGCTTGTACGGGCCTTCGACCGGTACGCCGATGTAAGCGGCCTGATCGTCACGCAGCTCAGTCAGATTGATGTTCAGCGCGTCAAGGTGGAGCCGCGCGACCTTCTCATCAAGGTGCTTGGGCAGCACGTAGACCTGCTTCTCGTACTCATCGTTCTTCGTGAACAGTTCGATCTGAGCGATCGTCTGGTTCGTGAACGAGGCCGACATTACGAACGACGGGTGGCCGGTCGCGTTGCCGAGGTTCAACAGGCGCCCTTCCGAGAGCATGATGATCGAGTTGCCGCTAGGGAAGATCCACTCATCTACCTGCGGCTTGATGTTGTTGCGCGTAATACCGCTCAGCTCCATCAGCCCGGCAATGTCGATCTCATTATCGAAGTGGCCGATGTTGCCGACGATCGCTTGGTGCTTCATTCGAGCCATCTGCTCAACCGTGATGATGTCGCGGTTGCCGGTGGTCGTGATGAAGATGTCGCCGCTCTCGAGATTGTTCTCGAGCGTGTCGACCTGGTAGCCCTGCATCGAGGCTTGGAGTGCGCAGATCGGGTCGATCTCCGTGACGATCACGCGAGCACCCTGCGCGCGCAGCGATTCAGCCGAACCCTTACCGACGTCACCGAAGCCGCAGACGACGGCCGTCTTGCCGGCCAGCATCACGTCGGTGGCGCGGAAGATTCCGTCGACCAGCGAGTGGCGGCAGCCGTAGAGATTGTCGAACTTCGACTTCGTTACCGAGTCGTTGACATTGATCGCAGGGAACAGCAGATCTCCGTTCTCGGCCATCTGTGTAAGGCGAAGAACGCCGGTAGTCGTCTCTTCTGTGACGCCCTTGATGCCAGCGGCGAGCTTTGTGTAGCGCTCGGCATCCTCTGTTAGCGAGCGCTGCAGCAGGCCGAGGAATACTTGGAACTCCTCTGACTCGGCGTCGGCCGGGTTAGGAACTGCCCCGGCGGCTTCGTACTCGCGGCCCTTGTGGACCAGCATCGTTGCGTCGCCGCCGTCGTCGAGGATCATGTTCGGGCCACCGTCAGGCCAGTTGACGGCCTGCTCAGTGCACCACCAGTACTCCTCCAGCGTTTCGCCCTTCCAAGCGAAGACGGGAACGCCGGTCGGCTGGTCGACGGTTCCTTCAGGCCCTACTACGACCGCGGCGGCGGCGTGATCCTGGGTTGAGAAGATGTTGCATGAGCACCAGCGAACGTCGGCGCCGAGCGCAACCAGTGTCTCGATCAGCACAGCGGTCTGGATCGTCATGTGGAGCGAGCCGGTGATGCGAGCGCCCTTAAGCGGCTGAGCGGCAGCAAACTCTTCGCGAGTCTTCATCAGACCGGGCATCTCGTTCTCAGCAAGGCGGATCTCTTTGCGACCAAATTCGGCCAGCTCGAGGTCGGCAACCTTGTAGTCGTTGTCGGTTAGTACGGCGGTGGTAGTCATCAGGCAGCTGTCTCCATTGTTTCGTTGGTTGTCAAGGCGGCGATGATGCGGGCGTGCTTCTCCTGCTCCCAGCGCAGCCATTCATCAGCAGATACGGTTTCGGGGCGCTGCGGCTCGGCTTCCAGCCAGCTGTCAACTGCCCCACTAAGCGCCTCATCGCGGCGCAGCCTCAGCGCGAAGGCAACGTCGCCGAGGCCAATCTCGTGCTCGGCCAGCAGCTCACGCAGTGTGCGCAGCCTTTGCAGCTCGCCAGCCCCATACTGGCGATAGCCGGACTCTGTACGGGCGGGCTCGATCAGGCCGATGCGCTCGATGTAGCGCAGCATTCGCGGCGTCCAGCCGGTTGTTTCGGCCGCTTCGTGGATTGTTAGCGCTTCCATTGAGAGTCAACCTTATCAAAGCTGTGTCAAGGTTGGCTCTATTTGGCCTGCAGGCGCTACTCGGGCTCGGCGAGACCCTTCTTCAGCGCGGTAATTACAGCGATATCGGCTGGATCTTGATCGTTGCAGACGGCCAAGTAGGTTGAGAAGAGATCGCCGAGCAGGACCAAGGAGAACGCGCGCTCGACCGCTGTTTGCCCCAACGAGCTGACAACCTGGACCGATCCGCCATCGGCTTCGATCAGCGAGCGCGTCAGTTCGATTCGCCGCGTGATCCGCTGAGGGTCATCGCTGTCTTGAAAGAAGACGGCGCTGAAACGGCCAAAGTCGCCGGCCGAACCCCAACCGACGATCTCGTTGTGATCGAGCTCCGGCAGGACCGATGCGAAGGCGAGCTGGTTCGCATTCTCGTTGACCTGTGTTTTCCAGCGGCTCGCGACGGCTTCGGTCAGCCCGTAGCCAGCGATCACGGGAATCGTGCCGTGGATCGAACGCGCAAGGCTCTTCGCCAACGAGTCCTCATCCGAATCCGGCCCCCACTCCCCCGCTAGCTGCTCGAGGTGGCCTGCTGCGACGTCAACTTCGGTTGTCAGGCGCGGCCCCGCTCCGCAGGCGGCGGCAACCTCGAGCGCGGCAACTGTCATGTACGCAACAGCGGCGCGCGGCTGCAGCCCGCCAGCAACTGGAATGACCGGCACGCCTTCAGCTCGCGCGGCCTGCGCCAGCGTGCCGCCAGTGGTTACAACTACGCGGTTGGTGCCGATGATGCCCGCCGCTTCAAAGCAGGCCAGCGTCTCTTCAGTCTCGCCTGAATAGCTGGCGCAGAGCACCGTCGTCTCGGACGTCGTCCAGCCGGGCAGTGAGTAGCCGGCAGCGCTGAGGATCGGCCGTGATGCCTGGTCGCCGAGAATCCCTCGCGCGAGCCGTCCGCCGATTCCTGATCCACCCATGCCGGCAACGAGCAAGCCGCCGGGCGAGTCAACCTGCGGAAGCTCGGCCGAAGCAACCTTGAAGAGCGCATCGCGAAGCTGGTCTGGCAGCGACAGAACATCGGCAATCTGGTCGCTCGGGTCAACCTTCGCTACTGCGGCGCGATCGAGCGGCTGCTTGTTTGGTTGATCGGCTGACATCTTGAGTTCCAAGTTTGGCGGAGCGGCTCAGCTAATGCCGTCCGGGTCGAATCAGTCGTCGGCGAAGAGCTTCTCGCCGGCGCCCACGGTGGCTCCTGGCGCAACCTGCACGCGCGGACCAACGACGGAGAGCTCACTAACGCGGGCGTCGGCACCAATAGCTGCCGCTGGCGAAAGAATCGCATCGTGAATCAACGCTCCGGCGCCAACGCGGCAGTCATCAAGTACGGCGGAGGCTTCGATACTCGCGCCCGCCTCGACCTCGACTCGATCACCGAGCGCGGCTCCGGGGCCAACCGTGGCTCCAGCGGCAACCGTGCAGCCATCTCCGAGAACCGATGGGCCGACCAGCGTGCCCTCAATTGTGCAGCCCTCACCGACGGCCAGCCCACGCTCGTCAAGGCGCGCGCCAGCTTCGCTCGTGACGGCTCCGCCGAGGATGTCAGCGGTCGCTTTTAGATAGCGGTCCGGAGTCCCAATGTCGAGCCAGTAGGCATCACGGTCAGCAACCGCGTAAAGGCCCTCGCCAACCAGTTCAGGCCAAACCTCGCGCTCAATCGAAACAGCTCGCCCCGGCTCGATCAGGTCGAGCACGCTGCGCTCCAATACATACGCGCCGGCACTGATCAGGTCGGTGTCTATCTCGCTCGGGTCAGGCTTCTCAAGGAAACCGAGCACCTCACCGTCATCGGAAATCCGTACGAGGCCAAAGCTCGACGGGTCGGCGACCGGGACTAGCGAAAGAGTTGCTTGTGCCCCAAGCTCGCGGTGCCGCTTAATTTGCCCGGCGAGATCGAGGTCGGTCAGAATGTCACCATTGCACATAACGAAGCGCTCTCCGAGACCGTCCGGTAGCTGCTCGTCAGCAAAGCGCAAAGCCCCGCCCGTGCCGAGCGGTTCGTCTTCGGTCACGTAGCTGATCTGCAGCCCGAAGCGGCCGCCATCGCCGAGCGCTTCGCGCATCGCGTCGGGCTTGAAACCGCAGGCCATCACGACCTCGGCAATGCCGTTTGTGGCGAGCCACTCGAGCATGTAGGCCATCATCGGCCGATCAACTAACTTGACGGCTGGCTTCGGCAGCTCAGAGGTCAGCGGCCTCAGACGGGTGCCCTCGCCGCCGACGAGGATTACGGCGCGCATCGCTTAACCGCGGCCGACGCCCTCGTAGCGAAGGCCCGCGGCGGTCGCCACATTGGGGTCAAAAAGATTTCGTCCGTCGATCAAGACATCCCCTGCCATCTCGTTGGCGACCGAAGCGAGATCAAGCAACGCGAACTCATCCCACTCAGTCACGAGAACGACCGCGTCAGCGCCACTAACGGCGCTCAGCGCGTCGCCCGCAAACTCAACTCCCGGCATCAATTCCGCTGCCGCCGCCTGGGCGATCGGATCGTAGGCAGTGACTGTTGCGCCAGCTGCCTGCAGCCGCGCGGCAAGAACCAGCGACGACGCTTCACGCATGTCATCGGTGTTCGGTTTGAACGCAACCCCAAGCAGTGCGACGCGCTTGCCGACCAGCGAGCCAAGGTGCTTTTCAAGTTTGCCGATCACGCGGCGCTTCTGGAGCTCGTTGACTTCGATCACGGCGCCGAGCAGCTGGAAGTGGTAGCCGCTGTTGCCAGCGAGCTGCTTGAGCGCGCTCACATCCTTCGGGAAACAACTGCCGCCGAAGCCGATGCCCGGCTGGAGGAACTTCGGCCCAATCCGTTGATCGAGCCCCATCCCGCGTGCAACCTCAGTTACGTCGGCGCCGGTCTCTTCGCAGACGTTGGCAATCTCGTTGATGAACGAGATCTTCGTCGCTAGAAAAGCGTTCGCGGCGAGTTTGACCATCTCAGCGCTCGCCACGTCTGTGCGGACCAATTCGCTGCGCCCAGTGCCGCCGTACTCGGCTGTGAGCAGCGGACGGTAGAGATCGGCTACCGCATCTCCAGCCCACCCTCCGTCATCGCCAATCACAACCCGGTCTGGATCGAGGAAATCGGCTAGCGCGGTTCCCTCCTTCAGGAACTCCGGGCACGAGACGTAGCTGAAGCCTTCCTTACCCTGCTCGGCGAAGATCCGCTCGATCGCGGCCCCTGTCCCTACCGGCACGGTCGACTTCATAACCAGCGCGTGATTATCGGACGGCGGCATTGCCGCGACAACCGCGTGAACGGCGCTGAGATCTGCGTCGCCGGAATGCGTTGGCGGCGTCCCTACGGCGACAAACAGGAGCCTTGTCTGGCTGAGCGCCTCGCCAAGATCGGTCGAGAAGTGAAGCCGCTCGCGGTTGCGCTCGATCGCCTCCGCCAGCCCAGGCTCGTGAATCGGGACTTCGCCGCGCTGAAGGCCGGCGATCTTGTCCTCGTCGATGTCCACGCACCAGGCCTCGCTGCCGAGCTCGGCAAAGCCTACGGCCGTGCAAAGTCCGACATAGCCGGTGCCAATTACCCCAATTGCTTCACGTTTAGAGTCGCCCATTAGTGAGCGGCGAAGGGTAGCGGCGTCGAGCCCTCAAGCACGGGGATCAGCTGCCAAGCAGTGTGAGCGAGCCAGCGATGGCGAGCATCTGATCGTAAGAGAGTGTCTGCGAAAGGCTGTTCGATACCCAATACACGCCGTGCGGCGAGCGCCACGCGACGAGCCTGACGCGGCCACCGTCGTAGTAGATCTGGTAGGTGCGGCCCCGCATCTGAATCGCCTCACTCGGACCGTCGAGCAGCGGCGGAGTCTTCCAAGTCATTCCCTGAATGCCGTAGTACTGGCCCGCTTCGCCGGTCGACAGCACCATTCGGTAGGCAGCGTAAGACTTCTTCTCGCGATCGAGGATGTGGTAGGCGCGCGTTGCCGGGTACTTTGGCTCGCCTGAGCTGTATCCGCCATTCGCGAGGCGGACAGCGGGGTAATAGACCGGCATCGCGACCTTTGCGGCCGCTGAGATTGCCTGCGCTTCGCCTTCTGACCTCGCGGCGACGACCCCGGCCGGAAGTGCGCCTGAGCTATTTGATTTCTTCTTGCCCGACTTCCCGCTCTTCTTCTTCTTCGATGAGTTGCTCGTGGTCTTGATCGGCTGTGGCGTCTCAAAGTCACTCACGCTCTGCTGAAGCGCCGTCGGCGAGACCCCCAGGTATGTGCCGCCAGGGATGTCGGTGGCTGGGAAGTGAATTTCGCGGATCGGATTCTTTGACGAGAGGAAGGCAAGCTTGAGTAGCTGCAGGATCGAGTCGTTGGAGCGCACATCGGTGCGCGTGTAGCGAGCGAAGATTTTTACAAGCTCGGTTCGATCGCCCAGAATTGAAGAAATTGAGAACTGGCTTTTTGCCTGCCTGAGGAAATCTTGCTGACGCGCCGAGCGGACAAAGTCAGAGTCGGCGTGGCGGAAACGCACAAAATCAAGTGCTTTCTGCCCGCAGAGCATCTGGTAGCCGGGCAGGATGTCGATCTCGGCGTATTGCAAGCTCGGAGGCAGCCCCGCGTTGGAGTGGAAATAGCGGTGGTCTACGTCGACGTAAACGCATCCCAAGCGATTGACCGCCCTGGTGAAGCCATCAAAGTTGAGCTCAACAATGTGGTTGATCTTGATTCCGAGTAGGTCACGGACAGTCTTCAGCGTCAGCTTGGGACCGCCGATTGAGTAGGCAGCGTTGATCTTGTCGCTGCCGTAACCAGGGATCGCAACCTTGAGGTCACGCGGGATCGACATCACTGCCGTAGCCGACTGATTGGGATCTAGACGGACCAGAATCAGCGTGTCCGAGCGGGCCGAGCCCTTGGCGTTGTGGTCGGCCCAGCGAGCATCAGAACCGATCACGAGGATCGTCTGCGGGCCGCCGCCATCGACGTTGTCGAGCGCGTTGGCGACGCCAGGGATCGTCTGGCCTTCGGCTCGCACAATGTTGACCAACTGGTCAACTTCGAGCAGAGCGGCAGAGGAGACCGTTGCCGCGGTCAGCAGGATGATTAGGAGGCCCGCTAGGGCGCCTTTTTTGAGCACACCGCGGCCTGGCCGCGGTGGCTTGTTGGGATCGGTAGTCACGGTCTAAATACTCCTCAAGGAGCCTAGCGAGGACGCCCGCTGGAGCCACACCTCGCCGCTGGAATTGAGCTCCTAACCCTCAACGGCGCGGAGAGTTGGCCTTGCGCCGGGCTCGGCTAGATAGGTCGGTAGTCCACCGATAAACACCCGCAACGCTTCGCGGTAGCGCGCCAACGAGTTAACGGATACCCACTCATCGGGGCCGTGATGGCCGCCACCTTCGGGACCAAATTCGACCGCTGGAATCCCAGCCTCAAGGAATGAGATCGCGTCGGAGGCGCCGTCGCGGCCGATCGAGAGGGCCTCACCGTCGCGAACCGTGCTCACCGCTGCTCGTAGCGCAAGTACGTACGGGTCTTGACGCGACACGATCGCCGGAACGCGGTGAAACTTACGAACAACAGTCAAATCATCGATCCGTGAAATCTGTTCCAGAATCAATTCAGGGTCCTGGCCCGGCAAGTAGCGAATGTCAACGTCAATTAGGCAGCGGTCAGGAACCTTGTTGAAGGCGTCGCCGCCGGTGACTCTCGCGAGGTTGATCGACGGACGGTCGAAGAGATCGGATGACTGGCGGCTAAACGGCAACGTCTCGATCCGCCGGTAGAGATCGTGGGCCTTCAGGATCGCGTTGTCGCCCAGCCATGGCGTCGAACCGTGCGCTGCCGTTCCGACCACCTCGAGTCGCAGAGCAAGAACACCCTTCGCCTGAACGCCGATGTGAAGGTTGGTCGGCTCGCCAGTGATCGCAAAGTCAGCATCGATTCCCTCCTTCACGAGCACGTCTGTAGAGCGGTTCTCGACGTTCTCCGACTCCTCATCGGGAACACAGATCAAGCGAACGCGCACTGCATCTTGAAGCGTCGCGTCATGAACGGCGCAGATCAACGCCGCGAGCGCTCCCTTCATGTCGTATGAGCCACGCCCAATTAAGCGGTCGCCTTCGACGCGCGGCACAAACTGCTCGGCAAAGGCTGGCACGACATCTAGGTGGCCATGGAGCACGACAAGCGGCCCATCCGAAGGACCGGCGTCGGCGATGATCACCGGCAAGCCTTCGTGGTCGCGACTAGTGACCCGCACCTCGCGCGTCTCAAGCCAGCCTTTGACGAATTCCGCGGCGGCCCGCAGACCGTCCTCTTTCGAGGTGTCGTAAGCGATTAGCCGTTCGGCAAGGGCGAGCTCGTCCATCGCTACTGAGGATAGAGTCCCGCCTATGAGCTCACGAATCGTTCTCTTTGGTGCCAGCGGCTACACCGGCGACCTGACTGCCCGCGAAATGGTCGCGCGCGGCATGGCGCCGGTACTAGCCGGCCGGCGGCGCGAGCCGTTAGAAGCGCTGGCGACCGAACTGGGCGGCCTAGAGATAAAGCTCGCCGACGTTGAAAACCCAGCCAGCGTGCACGCCCTTGTAGAGAAGGGTGATGTCTTGGTCAGCACCGTCGGCCCATTCATGCGCTTCGGTCAGCCAGCGCTCGACGCGGCTCTTAGCGCTGGCGCCCACTACCTCGACTCAACCGGAGAAGGGCCATTCATCCGCCGAGTCTTCGAGCAAGCTGGCCCCCGCGCCCACGCGGAGGGGACAGTCCTACTAACAGCGATGGGGTACGACTACGTCCCCGGAAACCTCGCCGGCGCCATAGCGCTGCGTGAGGCTGGCGCCGCGGCTCACCGCGTCGAGATCGGCTACTGCTGGGAGAATGAGGGGGGCGGCTCGACCTCAGGGATGAGCGGAGGGACTCGAGCAAGCGCCGCTGGAGTCGCGTTCGAGCCTTCGTTTGCTTGGCGCGGCGGCAGGCTAGTGACGGAGCGGGGCGCAAAAGAGATCCGCAGTTTCGACACCGGCCAAGGCCACAGCGCTGACGGCGTCTCGATCGGCGGAAGCGAACACTTCGGCCTCCCCCACATCGACCCGACGCTCCAAGACGTTGGCGTCTACCTCGCCTGGTTTGGACCGATGACGAAGCCGATGCAAATCTTTTCGGCCGGCGGTGCGGCTGTCACGAAGATCCCCGGGGTCCGCGCCGGCCTGAGCGCGCTCAGCTCGAAGTTCGTCACCGGCTCAACCGGCGGCCCAGACGCGGCGGCCCGCGCCGGCTCGCGCTCGATCATCTGTGCCGTCACCTACGACCGCGCCGGCAAGGAGCTCAGCTCTGTCCGCCTCAATGGCCCTAACGGCTACGACCTAACGGCGGCGTTCCTAGCTTGGGGCGCCGAGCAGGTGGCTGCTGGCAGCGTTAGCGCGTCGGGGGCGCTTGGGCCCGTACAAGCTTTCGGCCTAGACGAGCTGACGGCCGCCGCCGCAAGCTACGGCCTCTCAGCCGACTGATCCGCGCCTACGCTTCGAGAATGCCGAAGAAGATCTTCGCGCGGCGCTGATCGCGCAGCGCTTTCTTCTGTGCTTCGGTGTGAGGCTCTGATTCCGCGATAGCCGCTTCAGCAGCATCGATCTGGGCCTGAAGATCCTCACGCACTAGCTCATCAGGCTTGATCGCCTCTTCAACCAGCACCAGCGCGTGGTTGTCGGCAACCTGGATGTAGCCCTCACCTTGGGCGAAACTGACGATCTCACTCTCTGAGATGTAGAGCTTCAGCTCTGCTGGGGCGAGCATTCCGAGCAGCGGCGTGTGGTTCGCCAAGATGCCGATCGAGCCGACCTCGGTGCGGGTCGAAACCATCTCAACCTCACCGCTGAAGATCGGCCCTTCGGGCGTCAACACCTCTACTTGGAACGGAGTACGGGCCATGCTGGCTGCTAGCGATCCTTAGCGGCAGCTTCGACAACCTGCTCGATCGTGCCCTTCAGCAGGAAGGCTGACTCAGGCACGTCATCGTGGACGCCTTCGATCAGCTCGCGGAACGAGCGGACAGTCTCAGCGACCGGCACATATTCACCAGGCGTACCGGTGAACTGCTCGGCCACGTTGAACGGCTGTGAGAGGAAGCGCTCGACCTTACGTGCACGCTGCACGGTGATCTTGTCCTCTTCCGAGAGCTCGTCGATTCCGAGGATCGCGATGATGTCCTGAAGCTCCTTGTAGCGCTGCAGAATCTCCTTAACTCGGGTCGCGACGTCGTAATGCTCCTGGCCAAGAACGTCGGCCTTGAGGATCGTCGAGGTTGAGTCGAGTGGATCGACGGCCGGGTAGATGCCCTTCTCCGAGATCGAACGTGAAAGCACGGTCGTCGCGTTGAGGTGGGCGAATACCGAGGCGGGAGCCGGGTCGGTGAGGTCGTCGGCAGGAACGTAAATCGCCTGCACCGAGGTGACTGAACCTTGGCGGGTTGAGGTGATCCGCTCCTGCAGCTGACCCATCTCCGATTCCAGCGTTGGCTGGTAGCCGACCTGGGAAGGCATCCGGCCCATCAGCGCCGAAACCTCTGAACCGGCCTGAACGAAACGGAAGATGTTGTCGATGAAGAGCAGCACGTCCTGGCCTTGATCGCGGAAGTACTCGGCCATCGTCAGGCCCGAAAGCGCGACGCGCATACGAGCTCCTGGAGGCTCGTTCATCTGACCGAAGACGAGCATCGTCTTGTCGATAACGCCGGACTCCTTCATCTCGAGCCAGAGGTCGTTTCCTTCGCGCGAGCGCTCGCCGACGCCGCAGAATGCGGAGAGGCCGCCGTGCTCCTTGGCGAGGTTGTGAATTAGCTCCTGAATCAGAACCGTCTTACCAACACCGGCGCCGCCGAAGAGGCCGACCTTGCCGCCCTTGGCGTAAGGCGCGAGCAGGTCGATCACCTTGATGCCGGTCTCGAACATCTCGGTCGTTGGCGTTAGGTCCTCAACGTCTGGGGCTGGCTGGTGGATCGGACGGCGTTCGTCGACCTTAATTTCTGGGCCGCCGTCGATCGTCTCGCCGAGCAGGTTGAAGATGCGGCCGAGCGTCTGCTCGCCTACCGGGACGGTGATCGGGCCGTGCGTGTCGGTTACGGCTACGCCGCGGGCCAGACCGTCGGTCGTGTCCATCGCGACTGCGCGAACGCGGTCGTCGCCGAGCTGCTGCTGCACCTCGCAGACCAGCGTTTCACCGCCGAGCTCGACGGTGATCGCGTGGTTGATCTCGGGCAGCGAGTCGGGGAAGGAAGCCTCAATGACGACTCCCTTGACCTCTTCGATGCGTCCTGTGTTGCTGCTTTCAGATTCCATTTGTTCCTCTGATTTGATTGTGATCAGGTCAGCGACTCAGCGCCGGCAACGACTTCCATAATTTCCTGCGTGATCTCTGCTTGACGGGCACGGTTCATTTCCAGCGTGAGGTCATCGATGACCTCGGCGGCGTTCTCGGAGGCGCTTCGCATAGCCGTCATACGAGCACCGTGCTCAGATGCGGTCGATTCGAGCAGCGCGCGGAAGACCGAGATTTCAACGTAATCGGGGATCAAGCGCTGAAGAATCTCGGCTGGCTCCGGCTCGTACTCAACCAGCGCGTGGTGAGTCTCGCTGCCGTCGCTCTCCTCTTCGGCCTTGGCGATCTCCTCGTCAACAGTGGCCTGCTGCAGCGGCAGCAGCACCTCGCGGCGGACCTCCTGCGTTAGCGGCGAGACGTAGCCGTTGTAGAAGATCTCAACCCGATCGACCTCGTCGTCGATGTAGGCGGCCATAAGTTCGCCAGCGATGTGGCGCGCATCGGCGTAGCCCGGGCGGTCGGTAAAACCGACGTAGCGCCCTGCTGGGTCAAGCTTGCGGAAGACGAGCGAAGAAACTCCGCGGCGACCGACCGCGTAGAAGCGAACTTTCACGCCTTCGGCCTCGTACTCGGCGGCGGCGAGTAGCCCCGCGCGGATGATCTGCGAGTTAAAAGCTCCGGCCAGGCCACGGTCACCGGTGACGAGAAGAATTGCCGCCGTTTCAAGCTTGTCGTGCTCCTGCAGGATTGGGTTACCAGCGACCTCACTACCGGCTGCTGCAGCGGCCTGCCGCGTCATCCTGCGGATTGCGCCAGCGTACGGGCGCAGCGCAGAGATCCGCTGCTCGGCGCGGCGCAGCCGTGCGGCCGCGACCATCTGCATCGCGCTCGTGATCTTGCGGATGTTCTTAACGGATTCAATCCGCTGTTTTACGTCCCGCTGGGACATGTGCTGAGATTGCGGCGCGCGTTAGATCGCGGTCGCCGCTGCCTCCGTTTCGGCCTTCTCAATTGCGCGCAGACCCTCTTCGCCGCGGGTCGTGTCGCCGACGCCGGTCTCGATGATCGGCTGGCCCTCTTCGTCGAGGTCGTAGCCGAAGTCGTCGGCAAAGCCGGTGACGATCTTCGCGAGCGCGGCCTGCGTCTCGTCGGACCAGTCGCCGCCCTTGATCTTGTCGAGCGTCGCTGTGTCCTCTGCGCGGACGCGCTGCGTCAGCCCGTCAAGGAACTCTGGGATCCGCTCAACGGTGATTCGGTCGAGCGCGCCCGAGGTTGCTGCGAAAATCTGCGCGACCTGGATCTCGATCGGCAGCGGATCACGCTCAGCCTGGTTAAGCGTCGCGACGAGCCGCTCGCCACGCGCAAGCGTGCGCTGCGTGTCGGCGTCGAGGTCGGAGCCGAACTGGGCGAAGGCCTCAAGGTCGCGGAACTGTGAGAGCTCGATCTTCAAGCGGCCAGCAATCTTCTTCATCGGCGCGAGCTGAGCGTTACCGCCGACTCGTGAGACCGAAATACCAACGTTGATCGCTGGGCGCACGCCTGAGTTGAAGAGCTTCGGCTCAAGGAAGATCTGCCCGTCGGTGATCGAAATCACGTTCGTTGGGATGTAGGCCGAAACGTCGCCGGCCTGCGTCTCAATGATCGGCAGCGCAGTAAGCGAACCGCCACCGAGCTCGTCGTTCATCTTGACCGAGCGCTCAAGCAGGCGACTGTGGAGGTAGAAAACGTCGCCTGGGTATGCCTCGCGGCCCGGCGGGCGGCGCAGCAGCAGCGACATCTGACGGTAAGCGAAAGCGTGCTTTGTGAGGTCGTCGTAAACGGCTACAACATGGCCGCCCTTGTAGAGGAAGTACTCGCCCATCGCGCAGCCGGCGTAAGGAGCGAGGTACTTCATCGGAGCCGACTCATCGGCTGCCGCAGCAACGATGATCGTGCGCTCCAGCGCTCCAGCCTCGGCGAGCGTCTCAGCGAGCTGAACGACGGTCGCCATCCGCTGCCCGATCGCGACGTAAACGAAGACCAGTTCGCTGTCCTTGTTGTTGATGATCGTGTCGATCGCGATCGAGGTCTTACCGGTCTGGCGGTCGCCAATGATCAGCTCGCGCTGACCGCGGCCGATCGGAATCATCGAGTCGATCGCTTTAAGGCCGGTCTGCATCGGCTCGGTAACCGGCTGGCGCTGAACTACGCCCGGGGCCTTGAACTCGGCGAGACGAGTCTCGGTCGTGTTGAGAGCGCCCTTGCCGTCGAGCGGCCGCCCCAGCGGATCGACGATCCGGCCGAGCAGTTCGTCGCCAACCGGAACTTCAAGCAGGCGGCCGGTGCGCTTGACGATGTCGCCTTCAACGATCTCGGTCCAGTTGCCGAAGAGCACTGCGCCGACGTTGTCGGATTCGAGGTTTAGAGCAAGGCCGGTAACGCCGTGTGGCAACTCGAGCATCTCCAGTGACTGGCAGTTCTCGAGCCCGTGGATACGGGCGATTCCGTCGCCGATCGACAGCACTGTGCCGACCTCGGTCAGCTCAGCTCCGCCGGCTTCTAAGCCTTCAATGCGGGACTTGAGGATGCTTGTGATCTCATCGGGCTTGATCTGCATGGTTTTGTTTCGTTCTCCTTAGATTCGCCGCGCCATTAAGCGCGTGCGACCTCTGTTCGAAGCTGCTCGAGTCGGTTGCGGATTGATGCATCAAGAATTGAGTCGCCGGCGCGGACAATGAAGCCGCCAACGATCTCTGGGTCTACCTCTTCTTCAAGTTCGATCTTGCGGCCGGTCTGACGACCGATCTGCTCGCCAATCTTGTTTACGACCGCCGGGTCGAGAGTCACGGCGCTAGTAATCGTTACGGCGAGCAGGTCGTCGGCCTCATCACAGAGCCGATCGAACTCTTCGCGGACGCGGAAGATCACCGGTAGCCGCTGGTTCTCAGTCAGCAGCATCAGGAAGTTCTCGACTGCGGGGTCAGCGCCGTCGATCGCTTTCATCAGCCCGGCCTTCTTCTCCTCAGTCGAGAAGTAGGGCGAGAAGCAGAACAGCTTCAGCTCTTCATTCTCGCCGAGCGCGTCGGCCAGCTGGCCTAGCTGCTCGCGCACAAGCTCGACATGGTTCTGCTCGCTTGCCACCTCGAAGAGGGAGCGCGAATAGACCTGGGCGATCGCTTCCATCTGGGCTAATCCCGCCGTTCGCCGCTGATCGCTGAGAAATCGAGCTCGCCGAGCGCCTCGTCAACGAGCCGCTGCTGATCGGCGTCGGTCAAAACGCGACCGGTCACCTTCTCGGTAGCGAGCACCGTGAGGTTGGCTACTTCGGATCGAATCTCTTCGATCGCGCGGCGCGTTTCGGCGTCTATGTCGCGGCGAGTCTGTTCGAGCATTTCGGCGCGCTTAGCGCGTGCCTCTTCGCTCGAATCATGCTCGTGCGTCTCGGCAGCCTTGCGCGCCCGGGCGACAATCTCGTCAGCCTGAACGCGGGCATCCTTGAGCCGCTCGCGGTACTCCGCGAGCAGCGCATCAGATTCCTCGCGCGCTTTCTTGGCGTCCTCAATCGAGTCGTCAATCATCTTGACGCGCTTATCGAGCGCCTCACGGATCGCCGGGAAGGCGAACTTATTGAGCACGATCAAGGTCACGCCGAAGGCCAGCAGCGTCCAAATCATCAGGCCCAGGTTGGGACTGACGAGGAAGCTGCTGCCGCCCGAGGACGCGGCCATTGGCGTTAGTACAGCGTGCATCGCCTTATCCGAGGAAGAAGGCGATGAGGCCGAAGATAAAGGCGTAGAAGACGATCGCCTCTGTCAGCGCGAAACCAAGCCACTGAATCGAGGTGATCTCATCCTTCATCTCAGGCTGACGGGTGACCGATTCGATCACCTTGCCGAAGATGAATCCGACGCCGATGCCAGGGCCAATCGTGCCGAGACCGGCGCCGATGCCAAGGGCGATCGCTTTCATGCCCAGACGTCCATAGTTCTGCGCCACTTCTGTCGTGACGCCCGACTGGGCAAATTGGCTTATCAGGTGGAGGTCCACTGTGTTCTTGCTCCTTAGTGTTCTTCGGCGACGGCGCCGCCGAGGTAGATCGCTGCCAGGATGGTGAAGATAAAGGCTTGAAGTGTTGCCACAAGGCCAACCTCAAAGATGAAGAAGGCTACGGCCAGCGTACCGGTCACGAGACCAAGAATCAGTGACCCTATGAGCGCCAAGTTGAGCAGCACCACTAGGCCGCCGCCCATAAACAGGATCAAGAGGTGGCCGGCGAGGATGTTGGCGAAAAGACGGACTGAGAGCGAAACGATCCGCACGAACTGCGAGATCACTTCGATGAAGAAGATCGGGACCGCCGCTGGGCCGGTAACTCCAGCAGGTACCCAGCCCTTCAGGTACTTGATTGGGCCTTTTGCTCGAATGCCCTCGAAGTGGTAGCTGATTACCACTACGAGCGTTAGGACGAGCGGAACCGAGATGTTGGCTGTCGCCGCGTAGAGGGCAAGCGACGGAATCTCGAGGCCGAAGATCGTGAATGGCTCGAGCGTGTTCGTCGGCAGCGGGATGTAGCCGATCATGTTCGAGTACCAGATGAAGAGGAAGATCGTGGCCAGGAACGGGAACCAGCGATTGATCATTTTCCCGCTGAGGTTGCCCTTAGTGATGCTCTCGATAAGTCCGTAATACATCTCAACTGCGGCCTGAATGCGCCCCGGCTTCATCTTCATCCGGTGGCCGACGTAGATCAGCGTCACGCAGGAGAGGGTGGCAGCGATGATGACGTACATCACGGCCTTGTTGATCGACATGTCGATGCCAAAGATTTCGATGTTGACCCACGGCACGAGCTCAAACTCGTCCTGCGGGTGGTAGCTCTCGTTGACGTTCAGCGCGAAGGCGCCGGCCGGCGAGGCGAGCACAGCGGCAAAGGTCGTGGCGGCAACGAAGAGGCGCGTCTTAATCATGCCGCTGAGCCTGTCTTCGGTTGATCGAACGGCCGCGTTGCGATCGAGATCGTGAAGTAGAGGGTGAAGACGATGACGAAGAGCACGCCAGCGGCGAGCCCAGCGTCGTTCTCGATCATTCCAACGCCGAAGATCGAGAGTGCGACCAGCCAGCCCCGGCCGATCATCGACCCGGTAACGATGCCGGCAACTCGAGCAGGGTTGTCTGACTCCAACGCCTTCTTGTTGGTCCAAGCTTGAACCGCGCGCTGCGCGCACCAAGCAAATGCTCCGCCGAGGTAGCCGAGCATCGGCCAGCCAGCGAGCAGGAAGACCGGCAGCGCGACTGCAAGCAGGATCAGATCGGCGTATCGCAGGTAAGGCATCTACTTAGAGGTCACGAAAGCGCGAGCGAACGAAGGCGATTCCAACTATCGGGCCGATGATTAGACCCGCCAGACCGATCGCGATTGGTAGTCCGACCAACGAGCCGAGCGCATAACCGGCAAGTGCGCAGAGGCAGATCACAACGAGCAGCATGAAGCCAGCGTTGGCGGCGCGCATCGTGGGCTTTGATGGTTGCTCGCTGATGGCGGAGGCTAGGTAGGTCGTGGCGGTGAGGGGCATTTTGGCGAGTTCTTGCCGGGAGGGTGACTCGCCGCAAGTGGGCCGAGCGTATCGCATCGCGCGGCACTGCCGCCTGCCCGTAGCACTTCGTAACGCCTGCCACTATCGGCTTAATCGGGGGATCAGGCCGCGACAGCGCGCAGTCGCTGGCGCGCACCGCCAGCCAGTTCAACGGCGAGCAGATCGCCAATCTGCCGATAGACCTCGCGGTTAACCGCCATCCCGCAGTGCGAGCTGTTGACCTCAACGTGGAGCGCCTGCGGGTCGAGACACGCGCGCCAGTTGAGTACCCCATCGCTGCGCGAATAAATCGAGGCAAAGAGTGTGCGCTTGGGCATGTCCTCATCGAGGTCGCTCCAGAACTGGCTGCAGCACCCGGTCGGCTCAAGACCGAAGCTGTACGCCTGCCAGCTCCGTTCGCAGGCTTCGCCGATCAAGCCGGGCGCGCCGAGGCGCTGAGCTCCCTGCAGCGCGCGGATCTGGAGCCGCAGCAGCACGTGGAAGTCCTCCATCTGCGCAACCAATGGCGACCCGAGCCCGATCACGCGGTTGATGCGATCAGGCTGACGCACGGCAAGCACGCGCGCGCAGCTCCCGCCGCGACTTTGACCGATCAGCGCAACCGGCTGGCCGTACCGCTCGCTAAGTGCGATCACCCGCTGCTCAATCTGGCTGACCGTCTCTTCCGAGCAGCCAACGTGAGCGGTGATCCCTGATCCGTGTGTGCGGTAACCGATCCGCCGCAGCCACTGCCCCATCAACGCGAGCGAACGGTCGCCGGCCAGAAAGCCTGGGATCAACATCACCGGCTGGCCATTGCCGTGCGCCACTCCTTGGCCACGCCAAAGTGAGCTGCGCAACAGCGCGAACGCTTCGGCGGCGCCACGGCTCTCACGCCACATTTCAGGGCCGTGGTCATTTGCCATCGGCAGAACCGTAAGGGGCGGGTAGGACGGCCGCCGCTAGTGCCGACCTAAGAGCCGTCACGAGCAAGGAATTCAGGCCGATTCGCTGGTAGCCTCGCCGGGATGGTCGTACCACTGAGAAAAAGCACCGCGCCGACCGCAAAGCGGGCCGCCGTCGAGGCCGCGCTACTCGAAGCGACCGAAACGCTACTCGCTGAAGGAGCCTCGTTCGCCGACCTCGGCGTCGAACGGATCGCCAAGCAGGCCGGAATCACACGGACCGCGTTCTACTTCTACTTCGCCGACAAGACCGAATTGCTGATGGCATTGACGGCCGACGTCAATCAGCTCCTCCTTGAGCAAGCCCTGATCTGGTGGTCGGGCGATGGTGAGCCGGCAATCCGCTTGGAACGCGCACTCAAGGGCGTCGCTGAGCTATTTGGCGAGCACGCCGTCCTACTTAAGGCCCTCGGCGAGGTCGCCGCCTATGACGAGCAGGTCGCCGAGCATTGGCAGCGACTAATCGGTGAGTTTGTTGAGGCAACAGAGCAGCGAATAACTGATGAGCAGGCCGACGGGCGGGCAACCTGCGCGAGCCCAGCGGCGACAGCGTTTGCGCTCACGTGGATGGCAGAAGGCGTATTCAACCAGCGAATCCTCCAACAAGGCGGGCGCGCCGACGACGAACTGATCACCGCGCTCGTAGAGATTTGGGTTCGGGCGATCTACGGCTCGAGCTAACTCGAGTCGCCCTGATCCAAGTCAACGACTTCGAACTGGCCGGTCTCGAGTTTCGTCACAACGTCGCGAGCCAGCTCATCTTCAGAGAGTTGCGGGTCGACTCCGCGGAGACGACGCTCACGCAAACGGCGAAACTTGAGGATCTCGAGGACGTAGATGAGATAGACGCTTGCCGCCAGCACCACCAACCCAGCAGCAAACATCACCAGCGCCCAACCAATGTGCAGCTCGCCAGAATGGTTTGAGTACGGAACGAATCGGAGAGCGACGGCGAAGCCCGCAATCAGGATCGTCCAGGCATAGAGGTAGAGCACGGTCTTGCGCTGGCTGAAGCCGATCCGATTCATGCGATGGTGAAAGTGGCTCTGGTCGGCAACGTAGACCGGCCGCCCATACTTGAGGCGCTTGAGCACAACGAATGTTGTGTCGAGGAACGGCACCGCAAGCACAAGCAGTGGAAAGACGAGCGCTAGCACGACTTGGGTCTTAACCGCCCCCTCGACGGCAACACAGCCGAGCAGCAGCCCCAGCAGGTTGGAGCCCGCGTCACCCATGAAGACCTTTGCCGGATGGAAGTTGAAGACAAGGAAACCGGCAGCCGAGCCGGCGACGATTGCGGCCAGCACCGCTGCCGAGCCGCGCCCGAGATCGAAGGCGATGATCGAGAAGGCGACGGCGCTGATCGCGCAAACCCCTGCCGCGAGACCATCGACACCGTCGGAGAAATTGACGACGTTGATCACAAAGACGATGCCAAGCACGGTCAAGGGCGCTCCCGCTGCGCCTAAGTCGACGGCGCCGACAAACGGCAACGTGATGTTTGCGACTTCAATGCCCGCAAGAACCGGGATCGTCGCGGCGATGATCTGACCGATGAACTTGATGACCGGAGGCAGATCGAAGCGGTCGTCCAGTGCCCCGACCAGCGTGATGACGATCGCGCCGGCAAGAATGCCGCGGATCTTCTCATCGGGGCCCGCCCACGGATCGAGAAAGATCAGGCTTGCCACCAACACCGCGGCGAGGATCGCGAGTCCGCCAAGGAGCGGCGTTGGGTTCTCGGAGAGGCCGCGCTCGCGCGGCTGATCAACGGCGCCGACTCGGCGCCCAAGCCTCGCGGTCAGAGGTGTCAGCGCGACGGCGACAAAAAATGCAACGACGAAGCCAAGGATCGCGTCGCGCTCGGTCATTAGTGGCCAAGCCTAAAGCGCTTTGCTACTCGGCGCGCAGCTCGATTAGGCAGGAGTTAGGTGCTCGTAGAGCGGGTAGCGGTCGGCGAGCACGGTCACGCGCTCGGCCAACTCAGGGCGGCGGCTTTCAAATTCGTCGGTTAAGGCAATCGAGATCACTTGGCCGATCTCGCTGAAGTCCTCAACCTGAAGCCCGCGAGTGGCGAGTGCGCTGGCTCCGATCCGCAGTCCGCTGGTGACCATCGGCGGGCGCGGATCAAATGGGACCGCGTTGCGATTGACGGTGATGCCGATCTCATCGAGTCGATCCTCCGCCTGCTGGCCGTCGATCTTGGAATCACGCAGATCAACCAGAACTAGGTGCACATCGGTTCCGCCGGTGAGCACCGTGACGCCCTCAGCGGCCGCAGCCGATTCAAGGATCGCATCGGCAACCGCCCGGGCGCCCTCAACAGTCCGAACTTGGCGCTCGCGGAACTCCTCCGTCTGAGCGATCCCGAGCGCAACGGCCTTGCCGGCGATGATGTGCATCAACGGCCCACCCTGCTGCCCGGGGAAGACGCCGGAGTCGATCGCTTTAGCGTGCTCCTCGCGGCAGAGGATCATTCCCCCGCGCGAGCCGCCGAGCGTCTTGTGAACCGTCGTCGTGACGACGTCGGCGTACGGCACCGGGCTTGGATGGACGCCACCGGCCACGAGGCCAGCAAAGTGCGCCATGTCAACGAGCAGCAGCGCACCGACCTCGTCGGCAATCTCCCGGAACCGCTCAAAATCCAGATAGCGTGGATATGCCGACCAGCCGGCAATGATCATCTTTGGCTGGCGCTCACGAGCAAGCTCGGCGACTGCGTCCATGTCGATCAGATAGTCCTCAGGACTAACTTCGTAGGCGGCTATGTCATAGAGCCGCCCCGACATGTTGATCTTCATTCCGTGGCTCAGGTGACCACCGTGCGCAAGCGAGAGCCCCATCAGCGTGTCGCCCGGCTTTAGCAGTGCGTGGTAGACCGCAGCGTTGGCCGAAGCGCCCGAATGTGGCTGCACGTTTGCATGGTCGGCCCCGAAGAGCGCTTTCGCGCGGTCAATTGCAAGCTGCTCGGCGACGTCAACAAACTCGCAGCCGCCGTAGTAGCGCTTGCCGGGGTACCCCTCGGCGTACTTATTTGTAAGCACGCTCCCCTGGCACTCAAGGATTGCCTCGGGAACGAAGTTTTCGGAGGCAATCATCTCCAGCGTTTGCTGCTGACGACCAACCTCCTGCGCTAGGACGGTGGCGATCTGAGGGTCAACTTCAGATAGTGGACGGTTTAGGAAATCGGGGGCGAATTGAGCCATGGTGGGGCAATTCTAATCGTCGCGCCCAACGACTGCGGTTCGAGAGCTGCTTTAGCCGAGTAAGGCCTTGATTTGCTCGTGACCAAGTGGCCCTTCTCGCAGCAGCTGCCAGCTGCCGTCGAGCTCGTAGCTGCGCAGGTCGAGGACGCTTGAAGCTTGACCTCCGAGCGGCCCTGCGTCGAGCACTAAGTCAACTTCATCACGGATCGTGGGCTCGAGCTCGGCGAGTGAGTTGGGAGCCGGCTCGGTGGCGTGGTTGGCGCTGCTCTGAAGGATCGGCCACTTGAACTCGCTCAGCGCAGCGAGCTGGCGATCGAGCTTCGGGACGCGCAGCCCGAGAGTCGCCGGGTCAGAACCGCAGGCCAGCGGAAAACGGCCAGCCGGATTGCTGAGCAGCAAAGTCAATGGCCCCGGCAGCAGCAGCTCCAACGCCGCACGCGTCTTCGGACCGAGCTCAGGCAACGCTTCTAAAGCCAGCTCAAGCGAGAAGAACATCACCGCTGATGGAGCGTCCAACGAGCGCCGCTTCAGGCCGTAAAGCCTCAGTACGGCTTCACGTTGCCCCGGATCGCATGCAAGGCCGTAGACAGTGTCTGAGGGGAACACGGCAACACCGCCGACCGCCATGCAGCGGGAGAACACATCCGCCTGCTCAGGCGTCAATGGTGGCTCGCTCATCTCTGGCCTAAGACTACGCGCTCAATTCCAGCTAGGTCGGCATGAACGTCGACGCCTGTGAATCCGGCCGCCGCAACGAGCTCAGCTACGGTGCCTGCCTGGCCAGCTCCTAATTCGATCGCCAAGAAGCGCGCCTCGCTCTGCCCAGCCGAGGCAACCAGCGGGCGAATTACGTCGAGGCCGTCGGCGCCCGCCATCAGCGCTAGCTCCGGCTCGTGGCCGATCACGTCGGGCGGCAAGTTCTGCCGCTCGACCTCGGCGATGTAAGGAGGGTTCGAGAGAATTGCGTCCCATCCCCCTCCCAGCCCGGTCAGCAGATCGGCCTCCAGAAACTCAACCTCTAATTGGAGCCGCTCTGCATTGGTACGGGCCACCTCGAGCGCCTCTGTACTGATGTCGGCTCCGGTGACCGACAAGTCCGGGCGCTCGTGCTTGAGCGCCAGCGCAATCGCGCCACTGCCGCTGCCAACATCGAGCACGCGCGAGCGCGCTGGCAGCTCGAGCGCGAGCTCGACCAGCAGTTCGGTCTCGGGCCTAGGAATCAACACACGCGAATCTACGCTCAGGTCGATCGAGCGGAAACCTTTTCTGGCGAGGAGGTAGGCGACCGGCTCGCGGCCGACAGATCGGCGGCGAACCAAGTCTTGAAATACGCGCACAGGCGGGCCCAAGACCTCGCGCTCCGGGTCGATGATCAGTGCGGCGCGGTTTACTCCGAGCGCATGAGCCAGCAATAGCTCAGCGTCGAGCGCGGCCGAGTCGCTGCCTGACGCTGCGATCGCCGTGCGAGCGCCGTCGAGGGCATCGGCGACGGTAACCCCTCGCATCAGGTCTGCGTGGCCTGCGCTTCGAGCAGACGGCTCTTCTCATCTGCCTGCAGGGCCGCCGTCAACTCGTCCAACTGCCCTTCTAACACGGCGTCAAGATCGTGAACCGTAACCTTGACGCGGTGGTCTGTAACGCGGCGATCAGGGAAGTTGTAGGTGCGAATCTTCTCGGAGCGCTCACCGCTGCCAACCTGCGAGCGGCGGTCGGCAGCGATCTCCGCGTTCTGCTCAGCCATTGCGCGCTCATAGAGCCGCGCACGAAGAACGCGGAGCGCCTTCTCACGGTTTTGAAGCTGGCTCTTCTCGTCCTGCATCGAAACCACTACCCCGGTCGGCTTGTGGGTGATGCGAACCGCGGAATCAGTGGTGTTGACCGACTGACCGCCTGGACCTGATGAGCGGTAGACGTCAACCTGAAGGTCGTTCTGATCGATCTGAATGTCCACCTCCTCGGCCTCCGGCAGCACAGCAACGGTCGAAGTGCTGGTGTGGATCCGACCTTGCGATTCAGTCTCCGGCACGCGCTGAACGCGGTGCGTGCCGCCTTCGAACTTGAAGACGGAGTAGGCGCCGGTGCCTTTCACGGCGAAGGTGTACTTGCCCTCACTAAGTTCGAGCGGCTCGACACTGAACCCGAGCCGCTCTGCGTAGCGGGCGAGCATCCGGTAGCAGTCGCCGGCCCAAAGCCCGGCCTCGTCGCCTCCCGCGCCTCCCTGGATCTCGATGATCACGTTCTTGCCGTCGTTAGGGTCGGTCTCGACCATCGCGAGGCGCAGCTCTTCTTCAATCTGCTCGATCTGCTCGCGAGCCTGAGTGAGCATCTCATGGGCCTCAGCATCGTCGCCGCCTTCGGCAATCAGCTCCTGCGCCCCTGCGGCATCGTCGGTTGCGCGGCGCCATGCCTCGGCCAGCTTGGCTGGCTGCTCAAGGCGGCTGTATTCGCGGCCGACTTGGGCATAGCGTTCGCGGTCGGCGATCACCTCAGGGTCGGTGATTTCCCGAGAGAGTTCGGCGAAGCGCGCTTCGATCTGGGTAACAAGTGACTCAATCATCGGCCGTGCCTAGGCTAGCCGCGGCGGGCGCGGCAAGCCTGCGGCTTCGCAATCGAGGCTGCTAAGCGGCGATCTCAACGCCGACGAGGTCGGCGTTGCTTTCGTCGCCAGTCTCAAGTGCGAGCACTGCTTCGATCGAGACGATCGCTACGGCTAGCTGGTCAAGGGTCGGCTCTCTGGTGGTAAGGAGCTGCAGCTTCAGCCCTGGCCAGATCAATGCCCTGACGGCCTTGTGCGTCCGGTGGCGCCCGGCGAATTTGATGATCTCGAATGAGATCCCCGCAATCAGCGGGATGCCCACGATGCGCGTCACGATCAACGCCCACCAAGGCAGCATTCCTAGCGGCGAGAAGACAAAGATTGCGACGATCATCACGATCAGCAGAAAGCTTGTGCCGCAGCGCGGGTGCAGGCGTGAAAAGCGCTGGGCGTTCTCAGGAGTCAGTTCAAGCCCGGCTTCGTAGCAGGAGATCGTCTTGTGCTCGGCGCCGTGGTACTCAAAGGTGCGGCGTAGATCGCGTAGCTTCGAAAGCAGGATCAGGTAGCCAAGGAAGATCGCCGTCCGCAAAAGGCCTTCGACGAGCCAGAAGAGGAACGCCGAGTGGAGCTGATCCTTAATCAGGTTGGTCGCCGTGACCGGCACGATGAAGAAGAGCCCAACTGCCAGCACCAGCGAGAACAGAATTGTCAGCCCCCACATGAAGCCCGAGATTGGCTCCTCTTCTTCCGGCAGCTGTGCGTTGGCTGAGATGCCGAGCGCGCGGAAGCCGATCAGCAATGACTCGCCTAGCGCCACGACGCCGCGAATGATCGGCAAGCGCAGAATGCGATGACGACCTAGGACCGAGCTGACGCGAGTGCTTTCGACTTTGATCTCACCTGTCGGAGGATCGTTGGCATCGATCCGCTCGCCTTCTGCGTCGATCTGGTGGGGGGCCGGCGACCTAACCGCGACGGCCCAGCCACCAACTCCACGCATCATCACGCCTTCAAGGACCGCCTGGCCACCGATCGGTGCGTCACGCGTAGCTACCCACTCAGCTGGCTCAGCGTCAAGCGCCGGAGCCGGTGGGGTCTGCGCCGTCGCCACCGTGGCCCCGGTCAGGAACCGACGCCGGAGCGCTTAGCGGCGCGACGACGGAAGCGCTCAACGCGTCCACCGGTATCAACCAGCTTCTGACGGCCGGTGTAGAACGGGTGGCATTCGGAGCAGATCTCAACGCCGATTTCGGACTCGGTCGAGCGCGTCACGAACTCGTTGCCACAGGTGCAACGAACTTGCGACTCAACGTACTCTGGGTGCAGATCAGTTTTCATCGAGGCAGAAGTCTAGCCGCCCATGGTCGGACAGGCTGTCCCGACCACGTTGTTGCCTTCGTTTAGCTCGTCAACCTCTTTCGAAAAGTCGGCTTCAAACCTAAGCGTCGAGCCGGCCGTGCAGCTCGCGGCGACGAACGTAACGAGCGTCGATTTGTGCGCGCCAAGTGACACAACGCGTGCTGTTGGAAGCTCCAGAGAGTTAATCCGCATTCCGACACTGAAACCACTCGCTGCAGTCATGCCGAGGTTTCGGACGAGCACTGAGTAGCGCGTCTTCCCACCGCTGAGCGAGCGAGCGCCAACGAAGCTGAGCGCCAGATCGGGACGGGCATCAACCTGATCGCAGGATGGCGAGGCGATAACGGCGGTCCTCATCACAGAGCCGCGCTTCGTTAGCCAGCGATGCGTGACGACGACGCGGTAGCTCTGGCCCATGCTCAAGCCACCGACGCTCTTTGACCAGACAACGGCGGTGCTATGCGGCCGGTCCCAGACGCCAAACTTTGGCACGCCCTTCACAAGGGTCCATGCGCCACCACTTACAGGACGACTGAATAGATCGAAACGGAGTTCAATCGCGGCAGCGTTGAGGCCGCCCGCCATTGTCGAGCTGAAACTCGCTGATCGGCCATTGCTACCCGACAAGGTGCAGGCATCAAGCTTGACGGACGCGGATCCGTTAGCGGCCGAGTCGGAAGCTACCGAATCGGCTGAGACTGCCGGCGCGGCGGCGCTATCGGAAGGGGTCGAGCTGGCAAGGGCCGACAGCGGCGTCAGCAAGCCAACGGCGACTACCGATGCGGCGCAGATTGTTGCTCGAATGGAATGCATACGACCTCATTAACACAGCGTTAGCGCAATGGTTGCGGTCCCGCTGGCAGTTTAGGTCAACTGGTAGAGCGGGCCGTCTCCGCCTTCAGGGGCCGTTAGGCGGCCACCCTTGGCAGTAATAGCACCGCACTGGACGCAGTTTGTGTAGTTGACGATCACGTCAACAGGCCCTTCTTCAGGCGCGTCCTCGGGGATCTCATAAACGCCTGCCGGGCACATCCACTTCCACGTTTCGGCAACTTCGCGCGGCACGTGCGTCTGAACACGAATGTGATTTGGCGCATCGTCGCGCGTCTGATTACCGGTGATGAAGACGCTTGAGAGCTTGTCGAAGGTGTACTTGCCGTCTGGCTGAACGTACCCCTCGGAGCTCTTGCCTATAAACATCGGCTGAGCGTCGTTGCGATGCAGCGACCAACGACCAGCGGGGAAGTGCCCCTTAGTGGCGATCATCAGGTTGACCAGCGGACCGCCCTTGATCAGGCCCTTGGCAAATGGCTGCCGGACGTTGCGGACCTCGTAAAGGTCCTTGCCGACGACCGACTCGGAGATCGCGTCTTCGTAGTTCTCAAGCGATTCGCCGCGGGCGAGGTTGGCGTAGATCGCCTCGGCGGCGACGATGCCAGCTTCGATCGCGTAGTTGAGACCCTTGAGCGCGGCCGTGTTGACCATTCCACCGGCGTCACCAACGACGACAGCACCAGGCATTGAAAGCTTCGGCATCGCCCAGTAACCGCCGGCAGGAAGAGCTTTGGCACCCCAGGCGACGCGTTCGCCGCCCTCAAGGATCTTCTTGACCATTGGGTGCGTCTTGAAGGTCTGCAGCAAGTCGTGGGCTGACGTTGTCGCATCGGCGTAATCGAGGTCAACGACGAAGCCGATTGACACGAGGTCGTCGCCGGTCTTCTCATCCTTCATCGGGTAGATCCATGAGCCACCGATCTGGTGGTACTTGGCCGAGATCTTCAGCGGCCAACCAGCGACCGTGTGGATTACGCGGTCGAGCGGCTTGGCTACCTTCCATACCTCTTTTACGCCGAGCTCCCAAACCTGTGGCTCGCGCCCGGCTCCAAGTTCGAACTCGCGGATTGCCGCGCCGGTGAGGCTGCCCCAGCATCCTTCGGAGAGAACAGTCACCTGTGCAGTTACGTCGGCGCCAGGTTCAAAGTTGCCGAGCGGTTCCCCTTCCTTGCCGCGGCCCTTGTCGCCGGAGCGAACGCCACGAACGGCTCCGCCCTCGACTAGCAACTGGCTGGCTGAGGTCTCGGTCAGCAAGTAGGCGCCCTTTTCCTCGGCCTTAGCGGCCATGAAGCGGCACATTCCAGCAACAGAGATTGACTCGTTGCCGTGGTTCTTGAGCGGCGGTGGAGGAGGAATCCGCAGCTTCGTCTTGCCGTTGGGCAGAAGGTAGACCGCCTCCTTCTTGATCTCGCCGTAGGCAAAGCCCTCTTCACGCCACTGCTCGCGCGTTACGTCGGGGAACAGCTTCTGCAGCGCCTCGGGGCGCATCACAGCGCCAGAGAGGTTGTGACCGCCACAGGTCTTGGCCTTCTCAATCACGGCAACCGGCACTTCGCCGAGCCGCTCGAGCGTCTCCGGGTCGTCGGCCAGCAGGTCGAGCAGGCGGTTGGCGCAGGCTAGACCCGCGGTACCGCCGCCAACGATCGCTACGCCGACATCAATCCGCTCGTCTTCTGCATCAAGCTCGCGCTTGATGAACTCTGCCGGCGAATCAACCGGCGGCGGATACGAGCCTGGTACGACCTTGCCGTTCTTCCCCGACATCTTCGATCAGGCGCCCTTCTTGGCCTTAACGGCTTCGGTCAGCTTCGGCATGATCTTGTTGAGATCGCCGACGATGCCGAGGTCGCTGAACTCGAAGATCGGCGCATTTGCATCCTTGTTAATCGCGACGATGTTCTCAGCGCCCTGCATACCGACCTTGTGCTGAATCGCGCCGGAGATGCCGGCAGCGAGGTAGAGCTTCGGTGCGACCGTCTTACCGGTCTGACCGATCTGACCGGCGTATGGGAACCAACCGGCGTCAACGACGGCGCGCGTCGCTGCGACGGCCGAGTTACCGCCGAATGCTCCGGCGAGAGCTTCGCAAAGCTCAAAGCCTTCTTCTGCACCGAGGCCGCGGCCACCGGCGATCAGGACGTCGGCTCCTTCGATGTCAACGTCGGCGCCACGCTGCTCGCCTCGGGTGACCATCGTCGCCTGACCTGAGAACGGCGAGAAGTCAACGCTGAGCGATTCAACAGCCGCGCTGCCGCCTGTCTCCTTGAGCTCAAAGGCGTTCAGCCGGCCGATGATGATGCCGACGTCGCTGCGGAAGGAGATCTGCGAGATCGCCGAGTCACCGAGAATTGGACGCTCAGCGACGAGCTTGCCGCCCTCTGCGCGAACCGCGGTGATCTCCATCGCAACACCCGCATCGAGACGGGCAGCGAGGCCAGCCCCAACTTCGAAGCCGAGCAGTCCACCGCCGAAGAGCGCATAGCCGTAGTCGCCGGCTGTGATCGCGGCGGCCATCGCGTCAACGACTGGCTGCGCGAGCCCTTCAGGGCCCTCTACGTTCAAGACCTTGGTCGCTCCGTAATTGCCGAGCGAGCCGGCAAGGTCATCGCTAACCCCTTGGCCGATGACGATTGCGTGTGCTTCGCCACCGAGCTCAGCGGCCAACTTCGCGGCCTCCGAAACGGCACCGAGAGAGTTCTTATTGAAGGCGCCTTCGTACTGCAGCGCGTAAACCAGAATGTTCGCCATTTAGATCAGCTTCCTCTCGTCGAGCCAAGCAACGATCTGTTCGACCGTCTCGGCTGTGTCTTCGTCTTCAATGATTCGTCCAGCTTCCTTCTTTGGCGGCTCACTCGAGCCGGTCCACTGGGCTGCGGAGTTGTCGCCGCCAACCTTCGAGGCGTCGATCCCTGCGTCGCCTGCCGAAACCTTCTCCAGCGGCTTCTTCTTCGCACCCATGATCGCCTTCAGTGATGGGTAGCGCGGCTCGTTGATCGCGTCGCCGACTGAAATGACTGCCGGTAGATTGATCTCGACCGTGTCGTAGCCGTACTCGGCCTGACGCTCGGCACGCAGCTTGGTTCCGCCGTCGACGTCAATCTTGATCACTTGGGTGAGCGACGGGAACTTCAAATGGTCGGCGACAACGGCGCCGATCGTGTAGCACTCGCCGTCATCTGACTGCTGACCGAGCAGAACCAGATCGGGGGCTTCCTTCTCGAGCACCTTTGAGAGCGCGTAGCCGGTGGCGGCGACGTCTGACCCGGCGAGAGCGTCGTCGGCTAGGTGGATTGAGCGGTCGGCGC
>Ga0194052_1000200_pt1 | contig 41712 bp, 35 predicted proteins | sample SepL226m_MetaG_FD_160117 | JGI IMG/M metagenome (GOLD analysis project Ga0194052, IMG submission 160117) | Anoxic zone freshwater microbial communities from boreal shield lake in IISD Experimental Lakes Area, Ontario, Canada - Sep2016-L227-6m | ecosystem: Environmental > Aquatic > Freshwater >...
CTCCCGGCCAGGAGCATGGGAATCCAGCGACTGGAGGCATTCATGACGGCTCCCCGAGAGAAAGAACCAGGGCACGCCTGGGTAGGCTGTTCACGTTCCAGGATTCGCAGGGTTTAGTAATCCCATTGTGGCTGTACACAGTTTTGATCGTCCGACCCGCTCACGATACCCTGAACCGAGCCCCGGAGCGCCCATGACTGCCTACATCCTCTCTGCCACCCGCACGGCCGTCGGCGCCTTTGGGGGCAGCCTGAAGCCGCTGAGCGCCGTCCAGCTGGGCGCCCTGGCCATCACCGAGGCCCTGGCCCGGGCCGGCGTGGCCGCCGAGGCTGTGGGCGACGTGGTGATGGGCAACGTCCTGCAGGCCGGCAGCGGCCAGAATGTGGCCCGGCTGGCAGCACTGAAGGCCGGCCTCTCCTTCGCCACTCCCGCCCACACCCCCAACCAGGTCTGCGGTTCCGGCCTCAAGGCCATCTCCCTGGGCGCCCAGTCCATCCTCATGGGCGATGCCGACCTCGTGGTGGCGGGCGGCACTGAGAGCATGTCCAACGCCCCCTACGTGCTGCCCAGCGCCCGCTGGGGCGCGCGCATGGGCCACGCCCAGCTCCTCGACAGCATGATCCAGGACGGCCTCTGGTGCGGGCATGGCGACACGCACATGGGGATCACGGCCGAGAACGTCGCCGCCAAGCACGGCATCACCCGCGAGGCCCAGGATGCCTTTGCCCTCGCCAGCCAGCAGAAGGCCGCCGCCGCTCAGGCCGCGGGCGCCTTCGATCGGGAGGTCTTCACCGTCACCCTGGCAGGCAAGAAGGGCGAGGTCGCCTTCAGCCGCGATGAATACATCAAGGGCGACACCACCGCCGAGAGCCTCGCCAAGCTCCGTCCCGCCTTCCGTAAGGACGGCACCGTGACCGCCGGCAACGCCAGCGGCATCAACGACGGCGCCGCCGCCCTGGTGCTGGCCTCCGAGGCCGCCGCCAAGCGCTACAAGCCCATCGCCCGCATCCTGGGGTTCGCCCAGGCCGGTGTGGACCCCGCCACCATGGGCCTCGGCCCGGTACCCGCCATCCAGAAGCTGCTGGCCAAGACCGGCATCAAGCTGGCCGACATCGACCTCTTCGAGCTGAACGAGGCCTTCGCCGCCCAAAGCCTGGGCGTCCTGGCCGAGCTGCCCGACCTGGATCCCGCCAAGGTCAACCTGCGCGGCGGCGCCATCGCCATTGGTCACCCCATCGGCGCCAGTGGCACGCGCATCCTCGTGTCCCTGCTGCACCTGCTCCAGGACCAGGACAAGCGACTCGGCCTGGCCTCGCTTTGCGTCGGCGGAGGCCAGGGCGTGGCCATCCTGGTGGAGCGGCTCTAGGTTGCTGTCGGCTCTCAGCTGTCAGCTGTCGGTGAGAGAAGGGCGTGACTGGGTTTGGGCTGCCGCGCCGAGTTTGGCAGTTGATGGCTGTCGGCTTTCAGCTGTCAGCTGTCGGTGAAAGAAGGGCGTGGCTGGGGTCAATGGATCGTCCCGGCCCCAGCATTTGATAGCTGACAGCTGACAGCTGACAGCCAGCCCAAGACAGCTGATAGCCCCCGGGACACCTGATAACCTGACCCCATGATCACCCTCACCCACGTCGGCAAGCAGTACGACCGCATCCACACCGCCTTGGTGGATGTGAACTTCAGCATCGACGCGGGCGAGTTCGTGTTCCTCACGGGGCCAAGCGGGGCAGGCAAGTCCACCCTGCTCAAGCTGCTCTTCCGCGAACAGGTGCCCAGCAGCGGAGAGATCCAGGTGGCCGGGCATCGGCTGGCCTCCATGGCCGAGAAGGAGATCCCCCTCCTGCGCCGCAAGCTGGGCGTGGTGTTCCAGGACTTCAAGCTCATCCGGACGCGCACCATCTTCGAGAACGTGGCCTTCGTCCTGAAGGTGCTGGGGGTGAGCGCGGCGGAGCAGAAGCAGCGCACCTTCCGGGCCCTGAAGATGGTGGGCCTCCAGCACAAGCTCAGCAGCTTCCCCCTGCAGCTGTCTGGTGGCGAACAGCAGCGCGTGGCCATCGCCCGAGCCCTGGTCAACGATCCCCTGGTGCTGCTGGCCGACGAGCCCACGGGCAACCTGGACCCGGACCTGGCCCAGGAGATCATGGCCCTCTTCGAGCGCATCAACGGCCAGGGCACGACGGTCATCGTGGCCACCCATGACCGCGGTCTCATCCAGCGCATGCGGAAGCGGGTCATCGGCCTGGACCACGGTCGCATCGCCTTTGACCAGCCCGCGCCCGCCAGCTTGGTGACGGTGTAGGGTCCGGGGAGGGGTTCGGCAGAGGCTGGCCTAGTCGCTCATGGCGTAGGCACCCTTCTGGCTGTACACCTGGGCTTCCAGCACCCGCTGGCTGCGAGTTGCGTCCGCGTGTGCCTTCCGGATCAGGCTGAGGCAGAAAGCCATCTGGGCCTCCGAGCTGGAGGGCTTTCCGTGAAGCTGGAGGGCGAAGCGGGACATGTCCCGGACCATGAAGTCGAAGATCTGGTCCACCAGGTCGTCGGGGATGGCGAGCAGGTTGGCGTTTTCGAGGATCAGCTGGCCGTAGACCACCAATGTGAAGATCTCCCCCGCCGCCAGCAGGAAGTCGATGTCCTTCTGTTGGGCGGCGTCAGGGGTAGCCTTCATCAGGAAGTCACGGAAGACCTTGATCTGCTCCCGGAAGATTTGCACGTTGGGCAGGTCCCGGCTGGCGTAGGCCTGCCGGTAGTCATGGAACTGGATCTTCCCCAACCCCTTCGTGGGGCCCTGCTCGAACAGGAAATCGTCGTTGCTGGCCTCCAGACGGCGCGGCACATCCGGATACTCCGCCGGGTTGAAGAAATAGTTCTGCATGAACTTCACGATGAGCGCGATGTTCACATGCACGGTGCCCTCTAGCTTCGGGAGGGCGCGGATGTCCCGGGCGGCCATCTCGAAGTACATGTCCTTCTCGAAGCCCTTGGCGGCGATGACATCCCAGAGCAGGTCGATCACCTGCTCGCCCTGGGTGGTGACCTTCATCTTCACTACGGGGTTGTAGAGCAGGTAGCGCCGGTCCCCTGGGGAGGCCGCGCGGAGGTAGTCCGAGGCGCGCAGGGCGAAGAGGCGCATGGCCGCCAGGCGGGTGTAGGCGTCCAGGAACATCTGCTTCACATGGGGGAAGTCCGTCACGGGCCTGCCGTAGAGGATCCGGCTGGAAGCATGGTTGATGGCCTCGTAGAAGGCGTGGGTGCAGATGCCGATGGAGGCCCAGCCCAGGTTGTACTTGCCGATGTTCACGGTGTTCAGGGCGGCGTTCCAGGCCTCGTCCCCCCGGGAGATGATATCGGCCTCGGTGACGGGATAGTCCTGCAGGTTGAACTCCGCCACGTAGGACTGGCTGGCGGTGATGTTCTTCACCAGCTGGAAGGCCGGCAGCTGGCTGTCCACGGCAAAGAAGACATACTCTCCCGTTGCCTCCATCCGCCCGAAGGTGGACACCACGGCCGCTTCGTTGGCGTTCCCGATGTAGTATTTGTCACCCCTCGCCCGGTAGGTGCCATCCGCCTGGGGGGCCAGCAGCATGTCCGTGGCGTAGATGTCAGCGCCGTGCTCCTTTTCCGACAGGCCGAAGGCGAAGATGGCACCCTGCTCCAGGAGGTCGGCGGTCCGGTGCTTCAGGGGCTCGTTGGCACTCATCCAGAGGGGTCCCAGACCCAGGATGCTCACCTGCCAAGTGTACCAGTAGCAGAGGCCGTAGAACCCCAGGACCTCGTTGAACACGCAAAGTCGGGAGGTGTCCCACCGGCCGTCCGGGCCCCCATAGCCCGCAGGGGTGAGCAAGGTCGAGAAGACCTGTTCCCGCTTCACGAACTCCAGGAAGTCTTTGTACCAGACACGGTTCTGGTCGTCTTCCTTGAGGCGGGCCTTGCCCTTGGCCTCGAAGAAAGCCACGGTCTTGCGCAGGATCTCGTTCACCTTCGGATCCGGGTGCTCGGGTTGCAGCTGCCTGGGGTTGAAGAGGATCATCACGGCCTCCTGGGGACTCGCACCGGCGGGCGACCCAGCATCACACGGTCGGCGCGGCGGTTCATCTTGTCCTTGGGTAGTCTGGGTCTGCAGGGGGCAGGGATCCCCTGCCGCCGCTTTCGGGGAAGGACGCTAGTCTGGAGTCCACCGCGACCTTCGCGCCAGCCCCCGAGGTCCCATGGCCCAGCCCCTCACCGATGCCCGCTTCGTCACCTCCGCCGCCGATGTCCGGAAGCTGGGCATCTGCCATGCGGAAGTGGCCTTCGTGGGGCGCAGCAACGTGGGCAAGTCCTCCCTGCTGAACGCCCTGGCCAACCAGAAGCAGCTGGCGCGGGTCTCCAAGACCCCCGGCCGCACGCGGCTCATCAACGTCTTCCTGACCGGGCCGGACCGCTGGATCGTGGATCTCCCGGGCTACGGCTTCGCCACGGGCCCCGCGGCCGAGCGGGCCACCTGGCAGGCCATGGTCGAGGGCTACCTTACGGGGCGGGCCACCCTGCGCATGGTCTTCGTGCTGGTGGATGCCGAGGTCGGTCCCACCAAGCTGGACCACCAGATGATCGAGTGGCTCCGCGGGGAGAACCTGCCCCACCGCATCGTCGCCACCAAGGCCGACCAGGTGAAGCCCAGCAAGGCCCTCAAGCAGCGCAAGGACGTGGCCGCAGACTTAGGCCTGCAGAGCGCCGACATCGCCTGGGTCAGTGCCAACAAGGGCAGCGGCATCGCCGACCTCCGCCGCGAGGTAGCCCTCCTGCTGGACCTTTAGAGCTCCTCCACCCGGCCTTCGCGCCAGACCATGAAGCGCCCCTCGTGGGCCCAGGGCAGGGCGATGCCATTGGCTTCCTGCTCGTGGGAGTGGAAGTGGCCGGTGAGAAAGGTCTGGCCGGGATGGGCTTCGGCGGCGGCGTGGAAGGCCTCCCGGGGGAAGGCCAGCTTGTAGGCGGCGTTGGTGGTGTGGAGCTTCTGCTCCATCCAGATCGAGACCGCCCGGGCGGTGCTGCCGGGCAGCAAGCGGAAGAGTAGCCACAGGGGGCCCGACCGCGAGATCAGGTTCCACAGCCGGTATGGGTGGTCGGAGCTGTTGATGAGGTCCCCGTGCTCCCAGGCCAGGGCCTCCCCCTCCAGGGCGCCGCCCATGCCCTCGCCCATGAGGTCGAAGCGGGCCGCGTGGCCATCCAGGAAATACTCCCGGTTGCCCAGCCAGAAGCCCACCCAGCGGCCAACGGCACGGCGGGCGTCCACCCAGGCGAGGAAGGTGACCTGGGCTTCGGAGGCCATGCCCGGGAGGCCCACCCAGACATCAAAGGCATCGCCCAGGAAGAGCCAGTCCGCTCCGGGGTGGGCCGCGGTCGCCTCGGCGAGGCCTGTCAGCTCGCGGCTCCAGTGGGGATCCGCCACCAGGATCAGGTCCCTGGCCGGGTCCGGACGGCGGGGTGTCCCGCGCCGCCAGGACAGGAGGCGCAGGCGCCGGGTGAACAGGGCGGGCAGGGTGCGGACCAGCAGCGCGAGGGCGCCGCCCAGGGTGTCCGCCAGCCAGTCACCCAATTCGCAGGCGCGGCCCGGGGTAAAGTGCTGGTGCCACTCATCCGTGGCGCCAAAGCAGGCCACTGCCAGGAAGACCAGCAGGTGGCGGCGGTAGAGGGGCAGCCCGGGGCGGTTCTGCTGGAGAGCCAGGTCCAGGGCCCAGCCGAGGGCAGCGAAGATGAAGAGATGGGCCACCTTGTCCAGGGGGGGCGGCAGTTGGAGCCCCCCGGGATAGTGCGACTGGGAGCTCAGCCAGACAATGGCCGCGGCCACCGCCAGGGGAAAGGTCCAGAGCCATCGCATCCGCATGTCCCATCCAAGCACAAGGTTGGGAGCCTGACCAGATGGGACGGCGCCTTGAGCTTCCCGCCTCCCTCGCCGGGCTGCTGATGCGCCAGAGGCGAAGCCTGGAAGGCGTTCGGCGGCGCCACGAGCTCAGGCCAGGTGATGCCTTAAAAAAACCAGGCACTCTTTCAGTTTAATGGACAGTCCGCCGATCCAGATCTCAGTGACCTGCTTCCGACTCGCCGGGGAGCTGGCCGCTCGTTGATGGGAGGGGCTTGCATGAACGTCAGCTCCAATGCGCTGAACCGAGTTGAGGCGGCCCTGCTGGATCTGGACCTGGAGGCCCTCCGGTCCCTGGTGGTGGAGACCTTGGCCACGACCCCCAAGCTGGAGGTCTTCGAGACCCTGGTGGCGCCGGCGCTGGAGCGCATCGGCCGCTCCTGGGAGGAGGGGGACCTGGCCCTGGCTCAGGTCTACATGGCCAGCCGGCTGGTGGAACGCATCGTGGAGGAACACCTCATCAGTGGCCAGCTGGCGCACCGGTCCCAGCCCCCCATCGCCATGGCCGTCCTCGAAGACCACCACATCCTCGGGAAGCGCCTGGTCCTCGCGAGCCTGCGCATGGACGGCTGGGCGGTGGACGACTGGGGCGTCACGAGCGATCCCGTGCTCCTGGCGGAACGGGCCCATGGCGCAGGCCTGGGCATTCTGCTGATCTCCACGCTCATGGACCGGTCCGCTCGGCGCGTGGCGGAGGTTGTGGGCACGCTGAAGAGACTGGGGGCGAGCACCCTCGTGGTGGTTGGCGGGGCGCCCTTCCGCCTGAACCCGGGGCTCTGCCGTGAAGTGGGGGCCGATGCCACCGTTGCCGAGGCTTCGGCCGTCCCCGCCCTCCTGGCGAGTCTGGTGGGTGTGCCATGACCACCCTGCTGAAGCCTGCCGAGCGCCTGGGCGCGGCGCTCTCCCATCAGGAGGGCGATCGGGTGCCCTTCTTCCTGGCCGTGACCCTGCACCCGGCCCGGGCCCTCGGGCTCTCCCTCCAGGACTACCTGAGCGATCCGGAGGCGGTGGTTGAAGGTCAGCTCCGTCTGCGTCACAGCCTGGGGCACGATGCGGTGACCAGCTTCCTCCATGCCTCGGCGGAGGTGGAAGCTTTTGGGGGCGAGACCCTGTTCCGCACCGATGGGCCGCCCAACACCGGGCCGCCGCCCTTGACCCGCGCCGCGGCCATCGAACACCTGCGGGTGCCGGACCCGGCCCAGGTGCCTGCCCTCGCCCGCAGCCTGGCCGTGGCTCGGGGCCTCAAGGCGCGCCTGGGCGACGATGTGCCGATCCTGGGCGGCCTGGTGGGCCCCCTGAGCCTGCCGGTGATCCAGCTGGGCTTCGAGCGCTACCTGGACTGGCTCATGGACGCCCCAGAGCTGATCCGGCAGCTCTGGCGGATCAACGAGGCTTTCTGCATCGCCTGGGGCAACGCCCAGCTGGCGGCGGGCGTGAGCGCCGTCGCCATCGCGGAGCCGCTGGTGTCTTCGACCCTCCTGCCGAGGGAGCTCATCCGGCAGGAAGGCCTGCCTGCTCTCCGCCGGGTGCGGGAGGGCATCCAAGGCGCGGTGGCCCTGTCTTCCGCTTCGGCCCCCATGGGCAGCCTCCTCCCGGAGCTGAGTGAGTTGGGCTTTGTGGGGCTGGCCCCCTCCTGCGACGAATCGCTGGCCGAGGCCAAGGCGCTTCTCCAGGGGCGGGTGGCCCTGATGGGCGGACTGAATGGCCTGGCCATGAGCCACTGGAGCCCCCAGGACGCCGAAGCCGCCGTGAAGCAGGCCATCCGGGCGGCCGGTGCCGGAGGCGGCTTCGTCCTGGCGGAGCACCACGGCGAGATCCCCTGGTGCGTTTCGGAGGAGGTGCTGATGGCTGTGGCCGAGGCCGTCCGTCGCTGGGGGGCCTATCCCCTGGACTGGATCGATATGTGAAGACCACGCCGCTGCAGATCCTCCTGTGCCAGCGTCTCTTCGCAGAGGCCCAGGCGGCGCTGGCGCCGAACCCGGTTCCGGGATTGGAGGTGAGCTGCCTATCTCGCACCTGCACGCCGCGAAAGGCAGAGCTGGAGGCCTTGCTGGAGGAAGCCGGGAGACTCAGTGAGCAGGCCCGCGGGGCGCTGCTGGTGGGAGGGGGCTGTCTCGCGGCCCTCCAGGGGCTGTCGATGCCAGCCAGCCTGGGCTTGGCCTGCCGGTCGACCTGCTTCCACTTCTTCCTACCCCCGGAGCAGGTGCAGGCCCTGCTCCGTCGGGGCGCCTACCTGGTGACGGCGGGCTGGCTACGGGACTGGCAGAAGGCCATGGCTGAGTGGGGCCTGAGCGAGGGCGAGGCCCGGACCTTCTTCGCCGAGTCCTGCACCTGCGTCGTTCTGGTGGAGGTCGGGGAGGACCCCCGGGTCAGTGAGCACCTGGCAGCCTTCGCCGCCTTTGTGGGCCTGCCTGGAGAGTCTGTTAAGGCGGAGCTCAGCCGGTTCCGTGCCGCCCTGCTGGAGGAGGCCTGGACGGTCCGGGAGGCCCAGATGGCCCGGCAGGCCGAGGAGCTGGGTCAGGCTCGGCGGCGCCTGGCCGAGCAGGCTGCCCTCGTTGATCTGGTCCAGCGTCTCTCGGCCACGATTGACGAGGGGGCCATTGTGGCGGTGCTGCTGGAGGTGGCCGAGAGCCTCTTCGCGCCCGGCACCATGCTCTGGCTCTCCCACTGGAAGGGCCAGTGGGGCGAGGCGCAGTGGGTTCCGCCAGGGCCGCCCCTGGTTGGGCTGGAGGCCGAGCTGCGGGCTTGCGCAGCGGGGGTGCATCCCATGGCGTCCGGGGATGGCATGCTGCTCCGGTTCGAAGGGCCAGATGGCCCCATGGGGTTGCTGGGCTTGGCGCGGCTGGCCTTCCCCCACCAGATCCCCACGTATCTCGAGACGGCCCGGACGCTGCTGGATGCGGCCCAGCTCGCCCTGGGCAATGCCCGCAACCTGCATGGGATGATCCGGATCTGCGCCTGGTGCCGGCAGGTGAAGGACGAGGACAAGGGCTGGGGCACCTTCGAGGACTACCTCCACGAGCAGAGCTCGGCGACCTTCAGCCACGGCATGTGTCCCGACTGCGCCAGTCGCCTGGCGGAGCAGACTGCAACCAAGCAGAAGGGCCTCGCTGACTCGGGCAGGCCCTAGGACCTCAGCGGCCCGCGAGTCTCCCCAACTGCTCCCAGCAGGCCAGCTGGGTGTTCTGGAAACCCTCGGCCTGGGGGACCAGGTGCCAGAGCTGGAAGCGGGGCACCCGGCCGCGCCGGTCGCTGGGCACGGGCACGACGGCAAGGCCCTCCCGTCGGGCCAGGGCCATGGCCCGGGGCAGGTGCCAGGCGGAGCTGACCAGCCCGACGCGGCGCCAGCCCTCCCGGGTCTTCAGGCGGCCATAGGCTTGGATCTCCTGTCGCGTGATGAAGCAGGGCTCCTCCAGGACCCGGGTGGCGGTGCTCGGGATGCCCAGGCTCTCCCAGATGGCGCAGGTCTCGGCGCCGAGGTTACGGCGGCCGGCGGGGCTATCGTCCGAGGCTCCGCTGGCCACCAGGCAGGTTGCCCGGCCGGCATGCCACAGGCGCGCCGCCTCGATGATGCGGTCACCGCCGGTGCTGAGCAGGGGGCGCCCCTGGTCATCGACCTGGCTGCCGCCGCCCAGCACGAACAGGGCATCGAAGGGGGCGCTGCTCTCGGAGAGGGGGGGCACCTCGGACTCCAGGCGGCCCAGGAGCCAGGTTCCCACCTGGAGGTTGCCCACCAGGGTGAACCCAAGGAGGAGCAGCACCAGGAAGGCCCCCAGTCCCCGCAGCTTCCTCCGGAACGCCCACACTGCCGCCAGGGCCAGTCCCAGCCACAACAGGCCCAGTGGCATGCAGAGCATTCCGAGCAGTTTGGTCAGCGCGAGCATGGCTCCATCCTGGAATCTGGCCGTCTGGACTACGATAACCCAACGCCTGGAACCCTCTGGAGGACTCATGCGCAGCCTCTTGCCGCTCCTGGCGGCCATGACCCTTCTCTCCCAGGAGCCCAAGCCCCCTGCCTCGGCGGTGCTCTGGACCTACGAGTCGCCCAGGGAGTTCCACCTGCTCGAGCCCAGCTACCGGTTCCCGACCCAGCTCAAGCAGGCCCTGGTCCAGGTGGTCCAGCCCTCGCCCGCGCTGTGTCGGGAATACCTGGGAGTCTTCCGGGACAAGAAGACGTTCTGCCCCTGGCTTCGCCGGGTGCTCACCGAGCACCGGGACCTGCAAGCGAAGGCTGCCAAGACCGAGGGGAAGGTGCTCTCCAGCGACCTCTCCACGCTTTCGGCCGAGGGCGGCCGAGTGCTCAGCACGGCCAAGGCCCGGCCCCGGAAGGCCCCGGAGCCGGTCGCCATGGACGTCTATCTGGAAGTCTTGAAGCTCTGGGAGGCGGAAGGACCTGGTCTCCCCGGTGGGCCGCAGGTTGCGCCCCCACCCACCCCGAAGCCGCGTTGACCAGCCACCCCAGGACCTCAGCAGGAGCGGGCATGAGCCTGATACAACGATCCATCCCCCTTGTCCTTCTCTCTCTGCTGGCCTGCGCCCCGCCCCAGCGGCGTGAGGGCACGCCACGTGCGCCGCAGCCGCTCCGGACCGGGGTGGCCTTCCTGCAGGCAACCCTGAAGCTGGACGTCTATATCCACAGCATTGACGGGAAGAGCATCCGTCCGGATGAAGGCGAGCGTCTTGAACTGGCGCCCGGGATCCACACCCTCGCCGTGAAGTTCAGGAAAGTCCGGACCCCCACAGGCCAACCCATCCCCAACGCCACCGGCTTCGACCTGTCCATCAACGCCCGGGTCGGGGAGACCTATCAGCTCGACTACACGAGGAGTGACACCACCTCCAAGTGGTCGGCCTGCATCGTGGCGGGCACCGAGAAACGCAGGGTCTCCTCGCGCATCACCAGCGACGACTGAGGGGGCCGGCGATCCCTCTCGCCTAGGGCTATCATGGGCGGCATGTGCGGCCGCTACACCTTCACCTTCGACGCCAAGTCCCTGGCCGAGGCCTTCGGCATGGTGCCGCCGGGCTTCGAGATCGTGAAGGGCTACAACATCGCCCCGGGCCAGCACGTGGTCATCGTGCGCCCGGAGCGGGGCGGGCTGGTGGCCGATGTCGCGTTCTGGGGGCTCATTCCCGGCTGGGCGAAAGATCCGAACACCAGTCCCCGGCCCATCAACGCCCGGGCCGAGACGCTGGAGGAGAAGCCCACCTTCCGCTCGGCCTTCCGGCGCAAACGCTGTCTTGTCCCGGCCTCGGGCTTCTACGAGTGGAAGGCCCAAGGAAAGGCAAAACAGCCCTTCTACATCCAGCCGAGCCAGGGGGACCTGTTCGCCTTCGCCGGCCTGCTGGAGGACTGGCAGGGGCCGGATGGCGAGGTGATGATCAGCACCTGCATCATCACCACCGAACCCAACGAGCTCATGGCTGACATTCACAACCGGATGCCGGTGATCCTGCCGAAGTCAGCCTGGAGCGACTGGCTGGATCCGGCCGCCCAGACCCGAGACCTCCAGCGCCTGCTGGTGCCCTGTCTCAGCGAGCTGATGCGCGCCCACCCGGTGAGCACCGCCGTAGGGAATGTCCGGAACAACAGCCCAGAGCTGATCCTGCCCGTGGCGTGACTCTGAATGCGCTTTCCTGGTCGCGGGGCCGCAGGTCTGCAGCGGGTGTTTGGAACCGGGGTGTCCAACTGGGCATGAAAGTCCTGATTTATAGAGGAAATTAGCTACGTGGTGTCGCCGAACCCGTAGTATGGTGCATCACAAGAATTGTCAAACACAACGATATCCACCCCAAGGAGGACCCCATGGCGGCGAGTGCGACTTCCTCAAACCGGTTCCTGATCGGGCTCTACCTGGTCGCGGTGGTCCTGTGCTCAGCCCTCCTCCTGAAGCTGATCATCTGGATGGATGGGGCGAAGTAGGGTTCGGGATAGTAGGAGCCCAGCCAGCCCTGCCCCGGTCTGCGCGCCAGCCATGACCTCCATGCCCGTTGGCTGCGCAGCGCCGCGGCGCCGGTGAAAAGGCGATTCACCCCAGCCCAATGCTCTCGATGTGGGTCTGGAGCTCCCTCAGGCCGAAAGGCTTGGACATCAAGGTGACGCCAGGATGAGCCGAGGCGAGGGTCAGCGCGACCTGATCGGCTCGTCCCGTCGAGAGCAGGACGGGCACCTTCGGTCGCAAGCCACGCAGCCGGGGCAGGGTCCCGGCCCCGCCCAGCCCGGGCATGTTCATGTCCAGGATGACGAGGTCTGGCTCAAGCCCGGCTTCGAGCAGGGCCAGAGCCTCCTCGCCGCTCGGGGCTAGGTGCACCCGGTGGCCTAGCACTTCCAGGATCATCTGGACGGAACTCAGGAGGAGGTCATCGTCATCGACCAGCAGCACCTGCAAGGCTCCCTGTGGCGCCGTCGTCAGCTCGGCAACCTCGGGTTCTGCCGCTTGGAACTGGGCTTCCTGACCGCAGGTGGGAAAGCGCAGCATCACGCGGGTGCCCTGCCCAGGCTCACTCTGAAGCTCGATCTGCCCCTGGTGGGCCTTCACGGTGCTGAAGACCATGGAGAGGCCCAACCCCGTGCCTTTGCCGACCTCCTTGGTGGTGAAGAAGGGGTCCATGGCTTTCTCCAGAACCACCTTGGGCATGCCGATGCCGTTGTCCTCCACCACCACCTCGACCCAGCCGTGATCGACGTTGCGGGTGTGCAGGGTGAGGGTGCCCTTGTCAGGCATGGCATCCACCGCATTGACGCAGAGGTTCATGAAGGCATGGGCCAAGGCGCTGGCATCACCCAGGATGGGACGGAGGTCCGCATCAAGATTCAGTTGCAGGCGAACCTTAGCCAGGGTCGTCCGTTCCAGAAGGGTGACCTGCTCTCTGAGAATCACATTCAAATCGAGGGTGTGCTCCTCAGACGGGGCCTGCCGGGCGAAGCTCAGCAGGCTCTTGACCATCTTGCCGCCCCGTTCGGTGGCCTTGCAGATGGTATCGAGGGCCTTGTGGAGGGGGCTACCGTAGGGCTGGCTGCCGATGTGGGCTGAGGCCAATCCGAGGATGGCTCCCAGCACGTTGTTCATGTCATGCGCCACCCCCCCGGCCAAACTTCCTAGGCTCTCCATCTTCTGGGCCTGCTGAAGCTGGTGCTGGAGGTGGAGCTTCTCTTCTTCTGCCATCTTGCGGTCTGTCCAGTCCAGCAACACTCCATTCCACAGCACCCCGCCATCCTGCTGGCGTACTGGCTGAGCGTAAGCGCGGACCCATTTCAATTGGCCGTTTGGGGTGATGATGCGGTGCTCATGCGCCCAGAACTTAAAGTCTCTGGCCGCTTCCAGGACGGCCTGCCGATGGATGTCTCGATCCTCGGGATGGATACGCTTTGACAAGGCGTGTTGATCGAGCAGGGCTGTCTCGGGAGAGACCCCGTAGAGGTCCTGGATGCCTTCGCTGACATACAGGAATTTCCATTCGCGAGAGGGGGTCAAAAGGAACTGGTAGACCACTCCGGGTATGGCTGAGACAAGGGACTCCAGATGCTGGTGGGCCTCCAGAAGGGCATTCTCCGTCTGTTTCTGATCGGTGATGTCGCGGAACACCCCAATGACTTGCAGGGCCTTGCCCTCCTGGTGGGCCGCTGGTGTGGCGGTGATCAGCAGGGACCGCAGGCTGCCATCGTCCCGCCGGATCTGGAGTTCGTAGGTGCTGTGAGTGCCTTGGGCACGCAGCAGGGTCTCCTCTCGAATCCGTTCCTGCTGATCCTTCGAGAGGAACTCCATCAAGGACCGTCCGACGAGTGAACCCGGAGCCGCGCCGAAGATCTCCTCGGCCACCGGATTGGTCAGGACAAAACGTTCCAGCTCATCCAGAACCCCGAAGCCTTCGCCTTGACGCTCCAGCAGTTCGCGATACATGGCCTCAGAGGCCCGCAGCGCCTCCTCAGCTTTCCTGCGCTCCGAGATGTCCTGGACCAAGGTCACCATGTAGTCGACCTTCCCATCGGGCCTTCGGACGCTTCGAGTCGACAGCTCAGAAGGCAGGATGCTGCCATCCCTGCGGACAAAGCGTTTCTCGAGGGAATAACCCTCCAGCTTTCCCTGAAGCACTCGCTCGAACCGTGCCTCATCCGATGCGAGGTCCTCGGGATGCGTGATCTCAGCCCAGGTCATGCTCCGCAGTTCTTCTGGGCTGTAACCCAGCAGGTTGCACAAGTGGTCGTTGACCTCCAGCCAGCCCTTTGCCGGTGAGCTGACCGCGATTCCGACCAGCGGCAGCCTGAACCAGGTGCGGAAGCGGGCTTCGCTCTCTGCGACGGCCAGCTCGGCCTGCTTGCTGGTGGTGATGTCCTGGAGGATCCCGATGTGCTGGAGGGGCTGCCCGTCCTGGTCGTGTTGAGTATCCGCCCAGGCTGCGATCCAGCGCAGCTCGCCATCAGTCGGCCGGAGGATCCGGAACTGCTCGGAGAAGGGCTGGTGCTTCTGCACCGACTCGCTCAGCTGGGACAGTATCCTGTCCCGGTCCTCGGGATGAAGGAGGGTGGCCCAGCCATCCCGATTCTTCTCGAAGTCGAGGTCGATGCCGAGCATCTCATCGACCCCAGGGGAGCTCGCCCAGGGCCAAACCGGGTCCTGGAGGTTGGTAATGATCTGCCCCATCCCAGCCACTCTGAAGGCGGCCTGGAGGAGCTGGGCCGTCTTCTCCAGCTTTTGCTCCATCCCCCGACGACCCGAGAGGTCCCGGATGATGAAGAGGACTTCCTTGGGCCGACCATCCGTACCAAGGATGGTCTGGCCGTTCACCTCGATGGGGAAGGTGCTGCCGTCCGCGCGCAGCCCCCGGTAGTGTTTCAGTCCCGGCTCCTCCCCGATCAGGCGCCTCGAAAAGTGCCCTGCAGCCCGCGCCCGATCTTCCGGCACCAGGAAGTCCGTGACCAGGCGACCCGTCTGCTCCTGGTCCGTGGCGTAGCGGAACATGGTCACGGTTGAGGGAGAGAAGCCCTGGACCTGGCCCTGCATGTCCGAAAAGACAATGCCGTCGGGCAGGTCTGTGAATTCGTGAAGCATCCTTGGTCCCTTGAGGAATCACATGAGACGCATGAGTTTTGAAGGTGTAATTAGAAAAAAACGACAAAGAAATTAAATACAAATTATTTCATCTGGCTTTGATCACTCATCGGAGGGCCGCGAAAAAGCTGAAGGAATGGGCGCCAGAAAAACCGGGTGGTGATGACCCCTCTAAGGGGTCGTGCTGCTCGCAGGTGTGCCCCTTCCGCCCTCTCACAGATGGAACAGGGGCTGACTCACTTCGGGGCTCGGGAGCTCAAGCCGCGGAGACCGCACGGCCACCGGCCTCCGGGCCGGCGAGGATCGTCTGCCGGTGCCTCTGTAGGCTAAGCCTGCGCCTCCTTCGCGCCGACCCGCTTCAGGTGTGCGGCCATCAACCTGTCTTGAGTATTTATATGAGTGCTGATCCATGTAGAAAGGAAGGCTGAGACATGCTCCAACTTGTGGGAAGGCTCTCCTGCCATGTTGCGCGCTTTGAATCGGTGGAGTTGGGGCAGCAATGACGTGTGTTCCTTGCGGTGCGCCTGAAACCTGGGATCTGCATCGGCTCTCGTCAGATCCTCCTCGAACTTGAAGTGGGCCCCTGTGTATTGGGCTATGCAGTCCAGCAGTGGAGACAGCTCTTGAGGGTTGTTCCCCTCGCCCAGCTAGGTAATGGCAATCTTGATCGAGGACAACAAGTCCCGATGCTGTTCATCAATGACGGGAACGCCGACCTCGTAACAGTGATTCCACTCAAGTTGTCCCTTGCGTCATCCTAGCCCCTGCGCCCAGCCTCATGCCTTCGGCAGGGCTAGAAGGGGCTTGCCTCAGCCAGGGCACCCCTTGACTCTGAGCCGAGGGCCTTCACCTGATGGCATGACCAGGCATATCAGGCGGGGTCCGAGTTGAGCGGAGGGTCAGGCGTGTACTGAGGCGGTGCCTGGGTTGCAGCAAAGGACTGTAATGTGCTCGCAGTTGAAGCCATTAGAACAAGCCCCAACGTTTAACCCGGGATTTATATGCTTCGTAGCCTGAACCATGGGCAATCTGGAGGCGTTTTTCCTCGGCGGGAACGATGTAGAAGTTCAAGAAGAGGAAAAAGAGAGGGAAATGAAGGAGGATCGGATCGGGTGTACCAAGAATAATCGTGAGCCCAAGAAAAGGCAGAAAATCCAGAAGGTAAAAGGGGTTGCGCGCAACAGAGAACGGAAACTCAGTGATCAGTTCTTTTGCGTGGTCTTTGAACATTGGGTTTGAGTTGTGTTTTGCGAAGAACTTGACCATCCATTTCTTGCTTAAAAGGAATACCGCAACGCAAACAATAAACACAGCCCAACGAAGGGGAGTCGTGGAATGAGCCATGTGCAGGTCTGGTAGCAGCCAGATCCCGAATCTCCATTGGGCGAGAATGACGAGCAAGTGGATAAGGAAAGCCTGTGGTGGCTGGATCCTGACCTCTTTTTCCCCCATGGCTACTCCTATGAAGACGGTTATTTGCGGGCTTGGTAATGCCTAACGAACCAGGGTAACCGGACCCACCTGAGCCGAGGGAGCGGGATGCAGAGAGAGCGAAGGACATTACAGGCGGGGTCCGGGTTGAACCGAGGGTTAGGCCGGCTGCTGAATTCGGGCTTTGCGAGGTCGGTACGCGCCCCAAACGATGATGGCCAGCGAAATGCCCACCCAGGCTCCGCTTGCATAACTGTTCTGCACGAATGTTGACCGGCGAGAGAGAAACACAAAGAGGCCATTCCTGAGCAAGCCAGCAATGAAAATTGCCTGGGCTTTGGTTGAAGGTGTCATTGCCATCGGGACTCCGTGAGAGGCGGCCTAACGAAGGAAGGTAACCGACCACGCCTGCGCTGAGGCGATGAGCGAAACCTGCTTCACCTAGAGACGACCAAAGGGAATGACGTTGGAGGGTGTCTCAGCATCCGCCCCGGGGGGAGGCACAGCGGCCTCAAGGTCTTCGACCCGATAGCTGTTCTCCACGCCGTTGTCCCAGCGAACATAATAGGGCCTTGGGGTGGCTCCAGGCTTATGGGGGCGCTCCCCGGCGGTTAGCACGGTTCCGACGGTTCCCCCGCCCTGGGCCTGGGGGACGAAGTGCGGCCAGGCGCCTCCATAGAAGGTCACGCCAGCGCGGGTGAGGCGGACTCGATCGCCGGACTTCAGGTCATAGTCCACGGAGACTCCAGGTTCATCAAGGTCACAGGGTGAAACATCGCTACCCTCCCGTGGCTGGTCGGGGTCCTTGACCGCTTTTCCCGAGGGCTGCCCGATCCGACCCAGAGGAGGTGGCTATATGCCGATTAAAAACAAAAAACCCCCTGATTTCTCAAGGGGTTCTTCTGGTAGTCCCAAGGGGAATCGAACCCCTGTTCCCGCCGTGAGAGGGCGGTGTACTAACCGCTATACGATGGGACCGTATTGCCTTGTGCGTATTGCTTTGTGAATGGTTGGGGAGGAAGGATTTGAACCCTCACCTGACGGTACCAGAAACCGTTGTCCTACCATTAGACCACTCCCCAATGAGTGGAAGATTCACTGTACCAGGTGCCAGACAAAAGGCAAGGGGCGGTACCGCCGATGGGGAGGTAGCCTTCAGGGGAGAGGTGTATCCATGGCGGAATCAATCAAGCTGGCTTACTTCATGGCGGTGAAGGAGGGGGCAAGCTACCTGGGCGGACTCCTGGTGACGGACACCTCGGGCATCCCTCTGGACTTCCGCTACACAGAGCCCATCACGCCCACCCACCTGCAGAGCATCCTCTACGGCAAGTCGCTGGAGCCCCACTTGAAGGAGGAGGTCATCCAGAAGACGCTGCTGAAGGAGCTGAAGACGCCGCCGGACCTGTTCATCCTCAGTGCGACGGAGCTGGCGGGCGGCTGGTCCGGGGACGCGAAGTGCCCGGTCCTGGCGGTGCAGAAGTCACAGGAGGCCCCGCTGGTGAAGGTGGGTACCACCTTCCGGGCGGGCCCCCGCGACATCCTGCTGCAGCTGGCAGAGGGTGCGGCACCCCTGCGGGTGATGTTCGCAGCTTCCGTGGATGCGGCCGCCCAGGAGCAGGCCATGGCCAAGTTGCTGGAGGCGGGCTACCACATGGACCTGACAGAGCCCCTGGAGCGGGTCACCGTGGCGCTGCAGAGCTTGGTCGTCAAGGGCTCCTGATGTTCGGACGCGTGCGGGGTGCCATGGCGGATGCGGCGGAGACGCTGCGCCGGACCTTTGCCGGGCTTCCCGTCGTGACCGTGGTCCCGGAGCCCTTCCATCCTGGGAGCCGTCGTGGAGCACTGCTCGAGGTCGCTCCTCGGCCTGGCCTGGACCCCCTGGCCGCCACGGGTCGGGGGGCGCGGCTCTTCCGGGAGGGGGTGCCGTCCCTGGCGCTGCCCCCCCTCGTGGCGAAGCTGCAGGCCGAAGCGGGCTTCGCGAGCTGGGGCGCCGAGGCCGAAGTGGTCCGCATGACGCCCTTGGAGCCGGGTCGTGCGGCGCGGGTCACGGTGCCCCCCCTGCCGCGCCAGGTTCGGACACTGGGTCGGATGGAGCCGCCGGCCTGTCCCGGGACGCGCCGCGTGGCCGAGCCCCTGGCCCGGCCGGGAACCCGGCGCCTGGACCCCAGGCTCAGCGAGGTGAGCGCGCTGGCTGGCCTGGAGGTCATCCTGGGGCTGCCCATTCCCATCCGCGCCGAGGACATCCAGCGGCTGCCCAAGGGCCTGTGGATGCGCTACAGCCTGCAGCTGGTGCGCGGCACCGGGGAGAACGTGCGGAACCTGGAGGTGCTCGGACTCTTCCGCATCCCACGCAAAGGGGTGGCGGACCTGCGCCACGACCCCCGGCAGAGCCGGATCCTGGTCCGCCTGGAAGCCTCTGCAGTCCGGGCTCCCCGGGAACCCTTCATCCTGGCCCGGCGCAAGGACGACGGGGCGTTGCTAAGCTGTTTCGTGGAGGGTTCGTGAAGCGCAAAGGCAGCCCTGGGCCCCTTTCTTCGCTGGACGAGACCCTCCCCGGTTTGCCGGAGATGGAGACCGTGGTCCGTCCGAAGACGCCGGACGAAGGCTGCCTGGCGCCGGCGGAGTGGGCCTTCGTGGCCTATGCCGGCGCAGCCCTGGGCCGGGTGTTTCCGCTGCCCAGGGGTGAGCTCCTGCTGGGGCGCGCCTCGGACTGCGCGGTGGCGCTGGTGGATGGCGAGGTGAGCCGACACCACGCCCGCCTCTGGGTGGGTGAGGATGGGATTCGGCTCGAGGACCTGGACTCGACCAACGGCACCCTGGTCAACGGGGACCTGGTGAGAGACCCTGTGCAGCTCGGTGTCGGCGACCGGCTCTCCCTGGGCGGCCATGTGCTCAAGCTCGTGTCCCTGGATCCGCTTGAGCGCGCCTTCCACGAGACCCTGCTCGACCTCAGCACCCGGGATGCCCTGACGGGGCTGGCCAACCGCAGCAGCACCCTGACGGAGTTCCAGAACCGGTTCGGCCTGAGCTTCCGCTACAGTCGGCCCCTGTCGGTGGTCATCTGCGACCTGGACCTGTTCAAGCAGGTCAACGATGAGCACGGCCACGGTGGCGGGGATCTGGTGTTGCGCGGTTTTGGCGAGCAGCTGCTGGCGGCCCTCCGGGAGGCGGATCTGGCCGGACGCATTGGGGGCGAGGAGTTCCTCATGGTGCTGCCCGAGACGGACCTGGCGGGGGCACGCATCCTGACCGAGCGCCTGCGCAAGTCCATTGCCGGGAAACCCATCCTCCTGCCCACCGGAAGCGTGAGCATCACCTGCAGCATGGGAGTGGCCCAGCGGACGGTGGCGGACCTGGAAGCTGGCCACTTGCTGGCCCGGGCCGATGCCGCTCTCTATCGCGCCAAGGCCCAGGGCCGGAATCGCGTCTGCGAGGACTGAATGGATCTCCGCTAGACTCTCGTCGATGCCCCTCGAACCCACCCCCCCCGAGCTGCCTCCTTGGGACCCTGCCGTCGCGCAGGTGGAATCTGATCTGGTCGAGGATCCTGCCGCTCACCAGTGGGTGCTGGTTCGCTACGTAGGGCAGCCCATGGGGGAAGCCATCCCCCTGTCGGCTCAAGGGCTGGAGGTTGGCCGGGAACCGGAGAACGGACTCTGCCTGCAGGAGCCCCAGGTGAGCCGCCGCCACGCCCGCCTGGAGGTCTCGCCTGACCGGGCCTTCGTGTGCCTCTGGGATCTGGGGTCTACGAATGGCGTCTTCCTCAATGGCCGACGGCTGCCGGTCACGGTCGCCCCCCATCGGTTGGTGGCGGAGGACGTGGTCCGGGTGGGAGGCCATGCCTTCAAGGTCAAGCACATGGATGCCCTGGAGCGGCGCTACCACCGGGACATCGTCGCTCGCACCACGCTGGATCCCCTCACGGGCGTCCACAACCGAGCCACCATCTTGCAGCAGCTCGAGTCCCACGTAGAGCTGGCGCGCCGCCATCGGCGGCCGCTGTCCCTGCTTCTGGCGGACCTGGACCGGTTCAAGCAGGTCAATGACACCTTCGGGCACCGGGCGGGGGATCAGGCGCTGGAGGCCTTTGGCGGGCTGCTTCGGCGGCGGCTCCGCAGCTCGGATCCTGTGGGCCGTCTGGGTGGGGACGAGTTCCTCGCGGTGCTGCCGGAGACCCCGGTGGACCTGGCCCTCAGTGCCGCTGAGGACTTCCGCCGCTCGCTGGCGGAGCGGCCCCTGATCCTGGAGGATGGCCGGGCGATCCTGATCACCTGCAGCATTGGCGTAGCAGAACTGAAGCTGGAGGATGCCTGCGGTGGATCCCTCCTGGCGCGGGCTGATGTGGCCCTCTACGGCGCCAAGGACCGGGGCCGGAACCGCGTCGTCGCCGCGCCATGAACGGGCAGCGTCCCCCCGCCCAGATCGGCAGCGTGCGGCTGCTGGAGCCCCTAGGCGAGGGGGGCATGGCCCTGGTGTTCCGGGGCGAGGACCGCTTCCGTCCCGAGGTCTCCTGCGCCGTGAAGCTGCTACGTCCGGAGGTGCACCGGGACAAGGATCTGGTGCGCCGCTTCCTGCGCGAAGGCGAGGTGCTGGAGCGCCTCTCGCATCCAAGTCTGGTGGAGATCTACGCCTTCGGGACGAGCAATGGCTGGCCCTACCTGGTGATGGAGCTGCTGCCCGGCGGCAGCCTCAAGGCCTGCCGCGGCGAGGCGCCCGCCGCCCTCGTGCGTCGGCTCCTTCCCGTCTGTGGCGCCCTGGGTGTGGCCCACGCCGCTGGCGTGGTGCACCGGGACCTCAAGCCTTCGAACCTGCTCTTCGCCGCCACGGGTCAGCTCAAGGTGACGGACTTCGGGGTCTGCTTCTGGGAAGGGGAGGAGGGCCTCACCCGGGCCACGCGGAGCCAGATGGTGGTGGGCACCTTGGGCTACATGGCCCCGGAGCAGCACGGGGATCCCCGCCGAGTGAATGGCCGCTGCGACGTCTATGCGCTGGGCGCTGTGCTCTACGAGTTCACCACCGGGCAGCCCTACGCCCAGGTGCAGATTGCCCCGGCGGCCTGCCGGCCCGGCTTCCCCCCCCGGCTCGCCGGGCTGGTGCTGCGGGCTCTCCAGCCCGATCCTGCCAAGCGCCTGCCGGACATGGCGACCTTTGGCGGGGAGCTGGCGACCTGGCTGGAGAGCGCCGAGGCCGCGGGCTGGGGGGAGGAACCCCTCCCGGGGTTTACCGCCAGGGAGCGGGAGGCTGCCACCGTGGCGGGACCGCGGCGCGACGAGGGCTTCAGCGCGCGGCTCGGCCCCTATCTGGATGCCCTGGCCACGGGGCAGGTGGGCGTCCGGCGCGCCGCGGCGGATGGCCTCGTCGCGGCCGTGCGGGACGGTGACGGCCCCTGGCTGGCGGAGGCCCTCACGGCCGCGCCGGCGAGTGCCCGCTTCGCCTTGGCGCGGGCCCTGGGCAAGGTTGGTGGCGAGCTAGCCCTGGGTCCCTTGCTCGCCTTGCTGCCGGATCCCTATGCCCAGCGTGAGGCCGCGGAGGCTGTGACGGAGCTGGCCCTCCGGACGGGGCTGATCCAGCCGGCGCTCCAGGCCCTCCACGAGCCCGGAATGGGGGCGGCCTGGCGCTGGTCCGCCCGGGCGGCCCTGGGCGATGAGTCATGGAGTCGGGCCCTGCTGCTGGCCTGGGGCAGCCTGGCGCCGCCCTTCCGCATCCAGGCCCTGGAGGCCGCCCGGCACCTGCCCGACAACCTGCGGACGCTGGTGAAGCTGGCCACCACCGATGCCGCAGGGAAGGCGCGGGCGCACTGGGAACAGCTCTGATCCAGGTGCTGGGGGCTCAGGCCAGGTAGCGCCACCAGAGCCAGTAGACGATGGGAACCGCGGCCCCGGCGCCGGTGAGCCACAGGCCCCGGCCCAGGAAGCCCTTGGGCCCCTTGAGGATGAACAGGCCTGTGAAGGCCAGGACGAGGAGGGCCACCGCGTAGAGGTCGGCGATGGCCGTCCACAGGCGCTTGGGGGCGTTGAGGTGCAGCTGGTTCATGGCGTAGAGGACGGGGCGGGGTCGCACGGCCTCCACCAGCACCTTCCCTGTGGGCAGGTCCACCGCGTAGCTGGCCCGGTCGTAGTAGAGGTTCAGGGTGTCGTCGTCGGGCTGAAAGGCACTCTTAAAGCGGCCCTCGGGCTTCAGCTGGGCCTGGGCCGTCCGCACCAGGACCTCCGTGGGGTCCGTCCGGTTCAGGGGCTGGATCTGGCGGGCCTCTTTCACCTTGGCGTAGTTGGGATTCCAGCTGGCGATGTGGTTCACCGCCAGGCCGGAGATGGCATAGGCCAGGGTGAGGGCCACGGTGAGGTAGCCCACATCCCGGTGGGTGGCGGCGTTCCAGCGACGCCAGGGCTTGGCCCGGCGGGCCGGTTCGGGAGTCACCTGGGGCCTACTGGACCTCGGCGCCGAGGCCTTCGATACGCACGATGGTCTTGGGGCCGTTGATCTTGCCGTAGTCGGCGGGCTTGCTCAGGGCCTTGGCTTCCTTGTCGCACATGGCCTTCTGCTGCTCGACGGTGAGGACGCGCTTGGACACCGTGCCCTCAGCCACCACCGTGCCGCCCTTGGCGTCCATAGGGAAGGCGATGACGCCATCCTCGGCCTTGAACATGATCTCCTTCTTGTCGGCGCCGATCTTGATCCAGCACCCGCGCTCCTCGCAGACCTCCGTCACGAGGCCCTTCACGCGGACCTTCTTGCCGGCGTAGGCATCAGGGTTGGCGAGGATCTCCGCGACCTTGACCTCGTCCTTGAGGGCGAGGGGCTGGCCGTATTTGCGGGCCCCCGCAGCGCTGAGGCAGGCGGGAATCAGGAGCATGAGGGCGAGGGTGGCGGGGGTGCGCATGGAGCCTCCGGGCGGACTCCGATAATAACCGGGTTGTCATCAATGAGGCCTGGAATCTCCCAGGTCTACTCTTTCCCTGTGAAGGGGAATAGCGATCTGCCGGGGGTCAGGGTTTCCGGTTCCGCGCCGACAGGCGGTCCAGCATGTTCCAGACCTCGTGGCACTCCTCGCAGGTGGAGCGGGGCTCGCCGCAGGGGAAGCCCTCCACGCCCATGCCCTGGCAGCGGGGGTTGCTGAAGAAGAACAGCAGCTCCCGGACGGAGCCCAGCATCCGGGCCTGCAGGGCCTCTTCCGGCAGGGCGCGCAGGTCCTGGATGAGCTTCCACTCCTCGGCGCTGAGTTCGGGGTGATCGATGGTCTGGGACATGGGCGCTCCGGGAAGCCAGTATACGGTCCCCCGGGAGGGGCGGGTCTGCCCCCGGGAAACGCGCCGGGTGGGGTCGCTTTCGGGAGGCGGACTGATCCGGCCAGGGACCAGAAGCCTTGTCGCCAGGGCGTGGGCAAGGTCTTGGGATGGCCTTGAAAAATGGCTTGATTATTACAAATTAAATACAGTTGCAGATATTGCAGAAGCTCACACCTGGTGGTGTTCCAAGCTTTGAAAGATGAAATAACGATAATTAAGGATTGACAGGTCCTAATTGTGAATCCATCCTTCCTGGTGCTGGGTGAGTGCCCGGTCCCACCGATGGATGACCCGTGAGCGGAAAGCGCCGATTCCTGTTCTTCAGCCTGGCGGCCAGCGTGTTCCTGGGGGTGCTTCTGGGCTCGGGAGCCTACACCTTTGTCTCGGCCCACGGCACCTCCTACCTGTCCAACGACCCCGCGGTCTGTGTGAACTGTCACATCATGCGGGACGACTTCGACGGGTGGCAGCACGGCTCCCACCATGCCGTGGCGGTCTGCAACGACTGCCACCTGCCCCATGACAACGTGGTGAACAAGTTGTTCGTCAAAGCCAGCAACGGCTACCACCACTCCAAGGCCTTCACGCTCCAGAACTTCGCTGAGCCGATCCGCATCAAGCCCGGCAACGCCGAGGTGCTGGAGGCGAACTGCCTCCGCTGCCACGGCGAGCTCACGGACGAGATCACGGCCCACGGAACCCTGGGTGTCGCCACTGATCCGGGCCAGAAGGCCGACCTTTACGGCTGCGTCCGCTGCCACCAGGGTGTGGGCCACGGTCCCACCCGATGAGAACAAACGTCAACGCCTGACCCCCAACCCGACGATGCGTGTCACCCACGCGGGAGGAACCCTCCGATGACCGACCAACCCACCCCCCTGTTCTCCCGCCCCTGGGCCCGCATGGGGCTCCTGGCCATCGGCGCCGCCCTGGCCACGGTGCTGATGATGAGCCTCTACGCGAGCATCTCCAGTCGCAAGGCCGAGGCGCGGCAGACCAGTCTCAAGGTCGTGGATCTGGACGAAAAGACCGTGGATCCCGAGATCTGGGGCAAGAACTTCCCCCGCCATCTCGACGCCTACAAGCGCACCGCCGAGAAGTACAGCACCAAGTACGGCGGCGCCGGCAGCGAGGGCCTGCCCAAGAGCCGGATCCAGGAAGATCCACGCCTGGTCAGCATCTTCGATGGCTACGCCTTTGCCATCGACTTCAACCAGCGCCAGGGCCACGCCTACATGCTAGAGGACCAGCGCAACACCAAGCGCGTGACGACCAAGCCCCAGACAGGCGCCTGCATGCACTGCCACGCATCCAACACCGTGGCCTACCGGGAGGCCGGCCTGAAGGGCGGCGCGCCCGGCACCCTGGACGAAGCCTTCTCCAGCCCGAACGCCCAGGCCCAGCTCATGGCGGGCTTCGAGGCCGTCTGCAAGCTGCCCTACGCCGAGGCCTCCAAGCTCGTGAAGCACCCCGTGGCCTGCATCGACTGCCACGATCCGAAGAACATGGCCCTGCGCGTCACCAAGCCTGGCTTCATCCGGGGCGTCGTGGCCCTGGCCAACAGCGCCGAGCCCGTACCGCACCTGCCCTCCATCGAGAAGTGGCGCAAGGGCGACAAGGCCACCCCCTACGACGCGAACCGCGACGCCTCCCGTCAGGAACTGCGCTCCATGGTCTGCGGCCAGTGCCACGTGGAGTACTACTGCGGCCCCAAGGCCACGCTGTTCTTCCCCTGGAACAACGGCCTGAAGGTGGAGCAGATCGAGGCCTATTACGATGGCTACAAGTTCCCCGACGGGCACCGCTTCTTCGACTGGAAGCACGCCAAGACCGGCGCGGAAGTGCTCAAGGCCCAGCACCCCGAGTTCGAGATGTGGAGCCAGGGCGTCCACGCCCGCTCCGGCGTCTCCTGCGCCGACTGCCACATGCCCTATGTCCGCGAAGGCGCCATCAAGATCAGCAACCACCAAGTGCGCAGCCCGCTGCTGGACGTGTCGCGCTCCTGCCAGACCTGTCACCGCTTCCCCGAGGAAGAGCTCAAGGCCCGTGTGACGGCCATCCAAGACCGCACCAAGGCCCTCATGGACCGTGCCGAGGATGCTGTGGTGCAGCTGATCAGTGACATCGTCGCCGCCAAGCAGGCAGGGGTGGACGACGCGAAGCTGCAACCCATCTTCGAGCTCCAGCGGAAGGCCCAGTGGCGAGTGGACTTCGTGAACGCCGAGAATTCCATGGGCTTCCACGCCCCCCAGGAAGCTGCCCGCATCCTGGGCGAGGCCATCGACTACGCCCGCCAGGGGCAGGTGGTGCTCCGCGATCTCTCCAAGCCCAAGGTCGCGAAGAAATAGTCCGCCCAGTAAACATAAGGAGGGGCCGGCGGCGCCGGCCCCTCCTTTGTTTAGCGGTACTTGGCGGCCATGACTTTCAGGGTCGCCAGCAGCTGGGTCCGCAGGCTCTTCGGCTCGAGCACCTCGGCATCGGCCCCGAACTGCAGGATGAACCGCGTGGGACCTGAGGGTTCCGTGGCCTGGAAGCTGAGGAGCACGGTGCCCCCCTTTTCCTTGCGGACCTCGATGCCGGGCAGGGCCGGGGGGGCGTCGAGCAGCGCCTGGGGCCAGTTGGTCCCGGCCACGCGCACCTGGATCTTGAAGGGGGCCGCGGGGCTGAACCAGCCGCCAATCTGCAGCTCCCGGGCCGCCTCCAGGGGGCGCTTATCAGGGATGAGGCCCCGCCGGGCGAGGGCCTTGGCCTCGACGATGCGCGCCAGGCGGAAGTGCCGGGGCTCCTGCTTGGCCGCGTCCCAGGCCAGGAGGAAGGCGCCGCCGGAGAACACATCGTGGACGAGCGTGAAGGGCACCACCGTGCGGGCGCTGGTACGGCCCGTGGAGGCGGCCTGGTAGGTGAGCTCCAGCTCGCGGGGGCCTTCGGGATGACCCAGGGCCAGCAGCACCTGGGTGAGCATCTTCGTGTCCAGGGCCTGCTGGTCGTCTGCGCCGCCCCGCACACAGACGTGCTCCTGCAGGGCCTTGAACAGGTCCCGGTCCCGGGTGCTTAGGTGGCTGTCCGCCAGAGCGCGGAGACCCTCCAGCTGGTCGTACCACAGCTCGGTGGCGGTGCCCTCCAGGGCCATGAGGGCCACCTCCAGTGCCATGCGGGCGTGGGGGGTGATGCGACTGTCCCAGTCGGGCCCCTTCTCCAGGGTGAAGTGGATGAGCGCGGGTCGACCCTCCCGGGCCTTGCCGAAGCGGGCGCCCTGGTCCTCCAGGAGCTGCACGGCCCGGTCCACGGTGCGCATGGCGACGCCGCCCAGCTTTCGGGCCAGGCCCGCCTTGGTGATGCCGCGCTCGCCGGCATCGCGGATGGCCTCCAGCACCTCCTGCAGCCGCTCGGGCTTGACCAGGTGGCCGCCGTCGGGGCGGGGCGACTCAAGGGCTTTCCGGGACGCGGGACGGGCCATGGCGACCTCCTGGCTCCAGGATTGGTCAGCGACTGTCCAAAGGCAAGGGCTCAGGGCCGTCCGTCGGCATGCCAGAGCCCCGGAACGAGCCCCTCTTCCCAGGTACGCCCGGCCGAGGGGGGCTCCAGCACCAGGTGGGCGCCCGCAAAGAGGGCGCACCATAGACCGGCGCGGACCGGGGGCTCGGCCAGGCAGGCGAGGGGCAGGGCGACCCGGGTCTCATGGTCCCAGCCGAGCTGCCGGTTGAAAGCGCTCAGCCGGCCCAGGAACTCGCCTTGAGTGAGGCCGTCCCGGAACGGGGTGTTCTCGCCGAGGTGGTGTCCCCGCTCATGATAGGGGCCTCGGCCGGCGTCATCGTTGAACCGGCCGCCCCCCAGGACGTCCGGGGACAGAGTGGCTCCGGCGGGGTCCCAGACCAGGCCGGAGGCAGCGGCGGCCACCTCCGCCACCCAGTCCCAGGGACTGCCTGAGGCGCACCCCACGGCTGCAGGCGGAGGCGTCTGGGCCAGGAGCCCCAAGGCCACGCCCTCGACCCGGTTCCGGAACTGGGCGTAACTCAAAGTCCCCCAAGCTGGGGTCGAGAGCGCCGGGCGCTCCTGGAGGCGCGCGGCGCGCTGGATGAGCAGCTCCCGTAGGTTGGTGACCATGCCGCCCAGTGTGGTCCCCCCTCGGGGGGGCCTGTTAAGTAAAATTGCTGGTCAACCGGTCCTGGGACCCTCGGGTCAGTGGGGTATCGGGTTCTCCACACTACCCTCTGTGCTTGCACCCCCAGGAGACTTGCATGCGACCCTCCATCCGCACCCTATCCCTGCTGGCCGTCCCGGCCCTCTCTGGACTGGCCCTCGCCCTCGCCTGCGGAGGCGGCTCCAAGTCCACTTCTGCTATCTCATTGGCGGTCGCTCCGGTGACGGGCGGCACCGCCATCATCCTCACCGACGCCCCCTCGGACCAGTGGTCGGCAGTGGAGGTGGTGGTCACCAAGGTGGCCCTGCTCAACAAGGCAGACCACACCAAGGAGGTGGTGGCCTTCCAGGGCACCAGCGCCAAGATCAACCTGGTGGACCTGGACAGCGTGGGGGAGTTGCTGGCCACGGCCCAGCTGCCCGTGGGCACCTATGACTCTGTGAGCGTCACCATTGACACCGCCAGCGTGAACCTGGTGACGGCCGGGGGGACCACCATTCCGGCCAGTCAGATCCACGTGCAGGGGGCCAGCGTGCTGGTGACCCTGAGCGCCGACCTGGTGGTGACTGCCGCCGGCAGCAATGCCGTGCAGCTGGATTTCGACCTGGGGCACCCCCTGTTCCTGGTGCAGCTGCCCAACGGCGACTGGGCTCTGAACCTGCAGGTCAAGCACCGCCCCAACACCAACGGCATGATGGGCATGGCCCAGATGGTCCTGCGGCACCGGCGCGGCACCATCGCCTCTGTGGGGACCAACAGCTTCGTGCTGCACACGGATGCCGGCAACGACCTCATGGTGCATGTGGATGCCGCCGCGTGGTTCTGGGACGCGGATGCCAAGCTCCAGGGGAGCCTCGGCGGCCTGAAGGCGGGCAAGTTCGCGCTGGTCTCTCTGCGCATCCAGTCCGATGGCTCCCTTTGGCTGGTGCGCGCCTGGTACAGCGCCAGCGCCCTGCCGGAGTGGACCCCCGAGGGGCACGTCACCGGCGTCGATCTCGTGGGCAAGCGGCTCCTGGTCAGCACCGACACCAGCGCTCTGCGGGCCTTTGCCATCGACGCCGACACGACCGTCACCTTCCAGGCGAACCAGGCCCTGGGCGTGGGGCAGGCGATCCTGGCAAACCTCTGGAGCGGCTTCAAGGTTCAGATCGAAGTGAAGGATCCGCTGGCCGTGCCGATGCACGCAAGGTCCGTGGACATCCAGCGTGCCGTGGATGGCGGGGTCATCAAGACCGCCACGGCCACCTCCTTCACCTATCAGCACCCGCTGGCCGCCGATCGCCTCCACGCCTACGCCAGTCCCTTCTCCTGGTGGTATCTGGGCTTCCCCGGAACGACCTTCTCGAGCTCAGCCAGCTTCGCGGCCGCCGTCGCGGGCGCCGGGGACGTGAAGTCGCAGGGGGTCAGCGACCTGGTCTGGAACTCCGGCACCAGCGCCTGGAACGCGAGCAACGCCATCTTCCTGCCCGTGAGCCTGCCCCAGGGCACCGTCAGCACCTCCTACAACAGCGGCCAGTTGGGCTTCACCTTTGTCAACAGTGCCAGCACGAGCCAGGCCATCACTGTCAGTCTCAACACCACGCCCGGCCTGCAGCCCGCAGTGCTGGAGGCGGTGAAGCAGGCCGGCGTGGTGACCGTCACCGCCTTGGACCCAGCCGCCTGGGGCGCCAAGCTGGTGGCTCCCGCGAAGATCCGGGTGGCGGTGGTGCCGAAGCCTGACAACAGCTTCGCGGCTTACTCCGTGGTGATCTTTACCGGCTTCTGAGGCGGGCTTCCTGACGCCAGAAGAACGGCGCTCCGGCGCCGTTCTTTTTTTCAGGCCCGGGCACTCACGGCGCCCACGGTGAAGCCCGGGTGCCGGTCCATGAGGGGTCGCGGGGGCGGTACGAACTGGAGGTCGCTGAAGCCCGCGTGGAGCAGGGCCGCCTCCCAGGCCTCCGGAGTGAGGAAGCCGTGGCGGGGGCGCCAGCGGGGATCCAGGGTGACGTCGGTGAAGCTCTTGATGAACCCGAAGAAGAACTCCAGGTAGAGCGGGGTGCTCAGGTTGGGCTTCATGCACTCGCCGATCACCAGGCGGCCGCCGGGCTTTAGGTGGCCGCGGAGGTCCACCAGGGTGCGCCCGAGATCCTGGGCCACGTGCAGCACGTTGATGCCGATGATGGCATCCAGGCTCTGGGGGGTGATGCCCTGGTCCCCCAGCGGACGGTTCAGGTCCAGGGCCTGGAACTGGAGGGGTAGGCCGGGCGCAGCCGCCTTGAGCTCCCGCTGGGCACGGCGGAGGAAGGTCAAGGCGACGTCCGTGAACCGGTACTCGGCGATGCGGCTGGCCCACCCCTCCTCGGCGCCCTGGTGGGCCACCAGCTGGGCGAAGGACCCCGCGCCGGCGCCGAGCTCCAGGACCCGGGCGCCTTCCGGCAGACCCTCCCGCAGGGCGAGCAGGGTAAGCAGGTTGTTCGGGAAGTAGCCCAGGTTCTCGTTGCGGAAGTAGGCCAGCCAGAGCGGGTACAGCGTCAGGTCGAAGAGCAGGCCCTCGCCGGGCTTCCCCTCCATGAAGAATGGCGGGATGTGGGAGCGCACGCCGTCAAGCAGGTCGAAGTTCCCGGCGTGGCCCGGCACCTCCTCCTCGGCGATCCGGCGAAGCTCGGTCAGGTCCAGGTCCGGGTCCCCCCGCAGGACGTAGGCCTCGCCCTCTCGCGCCAGCAGGCCCTCCCCGGCCAGGAAGGGCAGCATCCAGGCCAGGGGTTTGCGGCACTGCGCGGGCAACCCCGCACAGAGGTCCTCCAAGGTGGCTCCGGACCGCAGCCGCGGTTCCCAGCCCAGATCCATCATCAGCAGCAGGCAGGTGCGCGCGGTGTAGAGCTCGGAAGCCCAGTGCAGCAGCAGGAAGGGGCGGGAGAAGAGCCGGGTGATGTCCGCACCATGGGGCCCCAGGAGTTCGAGGCTGGGAGGAACCTCGAAGGGGCCGCGGTGGATCGCCATCAGTCCATCATCTCGCTGATGCTCCGTCCCCCATGGATGCGCAGGATCGCGTCGCCGAAGAGGGCGGCGGTGGAGAGGACCTTGAGGAAGGGCAGGGCCTTCGCTGTGGCGGGCGAGACTGGGATGCTGTCTGTGACCACCAGCTCGTCGAGGTTGGCGGAGTTGAGGGTCTCCACGGCCCTGCCCGAGAGCACGGGGTGGGTGACACCCACGCGCACGGTGCGGGCGCCGAGCTCGCGCAGGATGCGGGCCGCCTCCTTGATGGAACCGCCGGTGGCGATCTCATCGTCGTAGATGATGGCGTCCTTCCCCTCCACGTCGCCGATGAGGGCCACGCTCTGGGCCTGCTCGGAGTCGTCGAAGCGGCGCTTGTCGATGATGGCCATGGGCACCGAGAGGCGCTTGGCGAAGTGGCCCGCGAACTTGGCGGCGCCGGCATCCGTGGCCACGACCGCCGCGTTGGAAAGGTCCTTGGTCAGGAAGTAGTTGGTGAGGATGGGCGTGGCCAGGAGCTGGTCCGCGGGCTTGCGGAAGAAGCCCAAGATCTGCGGCGCGTGCAGGGTCATGGTGAGCACGCGGTCGGCGCCGGCGGTCTCGAGCAGGTCGGCCACCAGGCGGGCCGTGATGGAGATGCGCGCCTCGTCCTTCTTGTCGCTGCGGGCGTAGGGGAAGTAGGGCAGCACGGCCGTGATGCGGGCCGCCGAGGCGAACTTCAGCGCGTCGATGAGGATCAGCAGCTCCAGCAGGTTGTCGCTGACCGGCGGGCAGGAGGACTGGATGACGAAGACGTCAGCCTCGCGGACGTTCTCCTCCACCTTCACCTTGATGTTCTCGTTGGAGAATCGGGTGACCTTCAGCCGGCCTAGCGGCATGCCCATGTGAGTGGTGATGCCCCGCGCAAGATCCGGGTGGCTGCTCCCGGAAAAGACCTTCATCTCGCCGAACATGGATCCCCCGATGGTGGTCTTAGTGTAGCCGACCCGTCTGGGGGGTGGGCATCCCATGGGAGAGCCTTGCGAGAGAAGGGAGCCTAGACCCGCCCGCCACCGACGCGCTCGATGTGGGCGCCAACGCCCTGAAGTTTCTTCTCCAGGCCGGAGTAACCCCGGTCCAGGTGATAGATGCGGTCCACCACAGTCTCACCCCGGGCCACGAGGCCGGCAATCACCAGGGCGGCGCTGGCCCGCAAGTCCGTGGCCATGACCGTGCAGCCGGTCAGGTCAGCAGGTCCCGCCACGATGGCCGTGTGCCCGTCCGTGCGCAGGTTGGCGCCCAGGCGCTCCAGCTCCATGGCGTGCTGGAAGCGGTTTTCGAAGATGCCTTCATTGATGACACTGATGCCGTGGGCCAGGGTCATGACGGCCATCACCTGCGCCTGCAGGTCCGTGGGGAAGCCCGGGTAGGGCAGGGTGGTGATGTCCTTGGAGCGCAGCTTCTGGCCGGCTTCCCGCTGGATGCGAAGCTGGCGGCCGTCCTGGCCCTCGCGCTCGGTGATGACGCAGCCCAAGCGCTCCAGCAGGTCCAGCAGGGAGCGCAGGTGCTCGGGCTCACAGCGGTCCAGCACCACGTCTCCGCTGGCCGCGGCCACGGCGCAGAGGTAGGTGCCGGCCTCGATGCGGTCGGGAATGACCACGTGCTCGCAGCCATGGAGGCCCTCGACGCCGGTGACCGTGAGGGTGCCCGTGCCGATGCCCTCGATCTGGGCGCCCATCTCCACTAGGAGCTGAGCCAGATCGCCGATCTCCGGCTCCTGGGCGGCGTTCCGGAGGATCGTGACCCCTTCCGCCAGGGTCGCGGCCATGAGGATGTTCTCCGTGGCGCCCACGCTCACCTTCTCGAACATGTGGTCGATGGCCTTCAGCCGGCCCTTCACCGAGGCGTGGATGTAGCCGTGGCTGATCTCGATGGCCGCCCCCATGCGCTCCAGGGCTTCCAGGTGCAGGTTCACGGGCCGCGCGCCGATGGCGCAGCCGCCGGGCAGGCTCACCGTGGCCTTGCCGAAGCGGGCCAGGAGGGGGCCCAGCACCAGGATCGAGGCCCGCATGGTCTTGACCAGGTCGTAGGGGGCCTTCGGATCCTCGCTGCCCGCACAGGCGAGGGTGCCCTTCAGCTCAAAGCCTTCGCCCTCGGTTTCCAGGGTGGCCTCGGTGCCCAGGGCCTGCAGCACCTTGACCATGGTGCGGATGTCTGCCACCGCGGGCAGGTTCGACAGGACCACCGGCTCCGGCGTCAGCAGGGCCGCTGCCAGGCAGGGCAGCGCCGCGTTCTTGGCACCGGACACCCGGATGCGCCCCAACAGGGGGTGGCCGCCTTGAATCACCAGTCTGTCCATCGAATCTCCTGCCTTCCAGCGTAGCCCATCCCGTAGGGACGATGACCTGCGTGCGGGGCTCCGAGACGCATTTCTTGTCCCGGAAAGGCGCCATTGGCCTGAAAATCCCCCCATGTCTCATCCCGCGATGCGTCCTCCCTGTGGCACCCGGCTGCTCCGCTTCGTGGGGGACCGGGCGGCCTTCATCCTCGACCATCCCCAACCCGGAGCCCCCGGCTGGCGGGCCTACCTGCGCACCAACCTCACCCGCGGGGCGCGGATGCGGGAGGAGACCCTGGGCCTGCTCGGGGAGAAGCTGCGCGATCCCGCAGGCTCTTCCTGGCGGGACATCCCGCTCCAGGCCACACCTGGCGGCTGGACGCTGGACCTGGCCCTCACGGAGTCCGGCCCCTTCCGCGCCAAGGCCTACTGCGTGGACCCCGAGGGTTTCCAGCACTGGCCCGAGGGCGAGAACGTGGGGATCACGGTCCACCCGGACCGGCTCCGCACGGCCAACACCATCTACTGTGCGTTTCCCCGGATGTTCGGCGGTGCGGCCGGCCGCCAGCGGGCGGACCTGGCCAAGGCCATCCACGACCTGGACTTGGCGGACTACACGGTGATCCCGCCCTCGGGCCGCCTGCGGGATCTCACGGCGGAGGTGCCCCACATCTTCGAGCGCCTGGGCTGCCGCATCCTCCACCTGCTGCCCGTGGGGCCGGTGCCCACCACCCACGCCCGCATGGGGCGCTTCGGCAGCCCCTACGCCCAGCTGGATCTGACCGCCATCGACCCCGCCCTGGTGGACTTCGACCAGCGGACCACAGGCGAGGATCAGTTCCGGGAGCTGACCTCCGCCGTCCATCAGCAGGGCGGCCAGGTCTTCCTGGACATCCTCGTGAACCACACGGGCTGGGGCTCCCGCCTCCTGGAGCACCGTCCGGAGTGGTTCCGCCGGAACCCGGACGGGACCTTCCACAGCCCCGGCGCCTGGGGCAACACCTGGGCGGACCTGGTGGAGCTGGACCAGGGCAGCCCGGCCCTCTGGGACACCGTGGCCCGGGCCCTGCTGGTCTGGTGCGGCCGCGGCGTGGACGGCTTCCGCTGCGACGCGGGCTACATGGTGCCGCTACCCGCCTGGCAGTACATCACCACCAAGGTCCACCAGGCCTATCCCGAGGCCGTGTTCCTCTTGGAGGGGCTGGGCGGCGCCTGGGAGGCCACCGAGACCCTGCTGACCCGGGGCGGCATGCACTGGGCCTACTCCGAGCTCTTCCAGAACTACCGGCCCACGGAGGTGGCCACCTACCTGGATCACTGCCTCCGGCAGGGGGAGCGCTCGGGGCTGCTGGTGCACTACAGCGAGACCCACGACAACCTGCGGCTCGCGGCGCAGGGGGCCGGCTGGTCCCGCCTGCGGAACCGCCTCTGCGCCCTGGTCAGCCAGAGCGGGGGCTTCGGCTACACCTCCGGGGTGGAGTGGCTGGCTACCGACAAGGTCGATGTCCACGAGGCCCGGGAACTGGCCTGGGGCGCCGAGCCCAACCTGGTCGAGGACCTGGCGGCCCTCAGCCGCCTGCTCGCGGACCACCCCTGCTTTTTCGATGGTGCCGAGGTCCGCCGGATCAGCGTCGCAGACGCCCCGGTCCTGGTCCTGCTGCGGACCTCCGCCGAAGGCCTCGACCGGACCCTGGTCCTTGTCAACCTGGATCCTGAAGCGCCACAGCCCTGCCGCATCGAGGCCCCGGTCTGGGAGGCCTTCGGCGAGGCCTGCGTGGATCTCCTGGGCCAGCCCAGGCCCGAGCAGCAGGTGCTGCTGGGCGGGGCGCGGCGCTTCTTACTGCCCCCCGGCGGCAGCTACTGCCTTGCCTCCCAGCCGACTCCCCGGGGCCTGGCGGGCGAGGCCTACCGGGAGGCCCGGGCCCAGGCTGCCTGGGCCCTCCAGGCCATGGCCGCGGTCCTGCCGGCGGAAGCCCTCGGGCCCGCGGACTGGCGTGACCTGGCCGGGCGCGTCGCGCAGGGTCCGGCCGCCTTTCTGGCCGCACTGCCCCACCTGGACGGCGGCCTGCTCCGGCAGGACTTGCTGGCCGCCCTGGATCAGGCCCAGCGGGCCGGGACCTTCCCCCAGGTCACCCTCTGGCAGGCTGAGGACCAGCGTCGGGTGAGCCTCGTGGCTCCGGGCCACTGGCTGCTGCTCTGGGAGACCGCGCCCTTTGAGGCCACACTCTCCCTGGCGGGTCACCTCAACCTGCACTTGCGCAGCATCCCCGTGGCGGGCGGCCACATCGCCGCCGTGCCCCCCCAGCCCGCGCGGGCCGGGGACGCCACCCTGCAGCTGCATCGCCACCGGGCGGGCGAGGGGCCCCTCCGGGCGGAGCTCCGGTTTCTGCCGATGGCGCCGGAGCCCATGCGGCCCGGTCGCGGCGGTCTGGCTCTCCTCACCAATGGGCGCGGCGGCATGGCCCGGCTCCATGCGGATCTCGGCGCCATCACCTCGAAATACGACTGCCTCCTGGCCGCGAACCTGCACCCCTCGGCCCCCTCGGACCGGCACGTGCTGGTGAAGCGGCTGCGGGCCTGGGTCAATGCCGACGGCTTCATCAGCCCGCTGGATGGCCTGAACCTCACGCACTTCGAGGCAGGACCGCCGGTCCGGTGGACGTTCCTCGCCGGCGCTGGGGATGGGTGCCGGGTGGAACTCTGCCTTGAGGCGGAGATGCTCCCGGACCTGAACACGGTGCTGCTCCGCTGGTCCCGGCCGGCCCAGGATCCTGGCGCCAGCAAGCTGTCGGTGGACCGTCAGGTGCGGCTCACGGTGCGGCTGGACCTGGAGGACCGCTCCTTCCATGGCGAGACCCGCCTCGATCCCGCGCTGGAGGACCACTTCGCGGCATCCACGAAGGCCCTGGAAAACGAGGTCGGCTTCGTGTTCACCCCGGCTCCGGGCCGCCAGCTCCAGGTAACGGCGGAAGCGGGGGTCTACCGGCCCCAGCCCGAAGGCTGTCGAGGCATCCAGCATCCCGTGGAGGGTTCCCGGGGGCTCTTTGATGTTGGGGACGCCTGGAGTCCGGGCTGGTTCGACCTGTCCCTGCCGCCGGGCGCCGCGGTGTCCCTGCGGGTCGATGCCGAAGGCTCGTCGGCCGAGGAAACCGCGTCGGCCGAGGCCTCTCCGGCCCAGGACATTCCCGAGCGGCTCCACCAGGCGCTCGGCGCCTTCCTGGCCCGCCGGGAGGCGGGTCTCACGGTCATCGCGGGCTACCCCTGGTTCCTGGACTGGGGCCGCGACACCCTCATCGCCAGCCGGGGCCTGCTGGCTGCGGGCTGGGCCGAGGACGCCAGTCTGATCCTAAGGACCTTTGCGGCCCTGGAGGAGGACGGCACCCTGCCCAACATGCTGGGCGCTGACAACACCGCGGACAGGGATACGTCCGACGCCCCGCTCTGGCTGGCCGTGGCCTGCGAGGAGGCCGCCGACCAGCTTGGCCTGGCGTTCTACCAGGCGGATGCTGGCGGCCGCACCGTGCTCGAAGTTCTGACCTCCCTGGGCGAGCACCTGCGGAGGGGAGCCCGGAATGGCGTGGTCATGGATCCCGGATCGGGCCTGTTGTGGAGCCCCGCGCACTTCACCTGGATGGACACCCGCTACCCCATGGGCACGCCCCGGGAGGGCTATCCGGTGGAGATTCAGGCTCTTTGGGTCCGCCTGCTGCGTCTGCTGGAGAGGCTCTTCGCGCCCAGCGATGGGGAGCCCTGGGCGGATACCGCCGGCCGCGCCGAAGCCTCCCTTGCTGCCTTCTGGTTGGAGGACCGAGGCTGGTTCGCCGATGTCCTTCTGGCGGGAAAGGGGGTGCCGGCCGCCCTGGCGGTGCCCGCAGATCACCTGCGGCCCAATCAGCTCTTCCTGATCTCCCTCGGCCTGGTGGCCGGTGACCGCGCCCGCCGGGCCGTGGCCGCCTGCGCCCGCCACCTGCTGGTACCCGGGGGGTTGCGCAGCCTAGCCCCGCTGCCCGTGGCGGTGGCGCTGCCCATTCCTGCACCCTGGGGAACCACCCTCAACGACCCGCTGCAGCCCTACTGGGGCCACTACGAGGGCGACGAGGACACCCGGCGCAAGCCCGCCTACCACAACGGCACGGCCTGGGTCTGGCAGCTGCCCATGCTCTGCGAGGCCCTCGACTTGGCCTGGGACGGGGACCCCGCCGCCCGCGTCACGGCCCGAGCCTGGCTGGCATCCCTTGGTCCTCTGCTGGATGTGGGGTGCCTGGGGCAGTTACCCGAGCTCCTGGATGGCGATGCGCCCCACGCCCAGCGAGGCTGTGATGCCCAGGCCTGGAGCGTCAGCGAGGCCCTGCGGGTCTGGAGGGTGCTGCATCCGTGAATCAAGTGTCATGGTTCATCGGTTTAGACTCTAGAATGGTCCATGGAACCTTCGCGTCTCGCCTCTTTCCTGGGCGATCTGGATCTTCACTTGCTGGGCGAGGGTACCCACCTGCGGGCCTACGAGAAGCTGGGTGCCCATCCTTGTGAAAGGGGTGGTGTCGCGGGTGTCAGCTTCGCGGTCTGGGCCCCGAACGCCCGTTCGGTGAGCCTGGTGGGCGACTTCAACGGCTGGGATGGTCGTCAGCAGCCCATGCGCCAGGCGGGGCCCAATGGCTTCTGGGAGACCTTTGTCCCGGGTGTGGGTCCTGGCGCGCTCTACAAATTCGAAATCCACGGACCCGAAGGTAACCTGCTCCCCCTGAAGGCCGATCCCTTCGCGTTCCGCTGTGAACGGGCGCCGGGCACCGCCTCCATCGTCCACGGCCTGCCGGAGCGTCCCTGGGGTGACGGGGCCTGGATGGAGCAGCGTCGCCGGACCGAGGCCCACGCCGCGCCCATGAGCATCTACGAGCTGCACCTGGGCTCCTGGCGCCGCCGGCCGGACGGCACCTTTATGAGCTACCGCGAGCTGGCCGCAGAGCTGGCCCCCTACGCCAGCTGGCTCGGCTTCACCCACATCCAGCTGCTGCCCATCATGGAGCACCCCTACGATCCCTCCTGGGGCTACCAGCCCCTGGGCCTCTTCGCGCCCACCAGCCGCTTCGGTGGGCCCGAGGACTTCCGGGAGTTCGTGGACACCATGCACCAGGCGGGCCTGGGCGTGATCCTCGACTGGGTGCCCGCGCACTTCCCCGAGGATGCCCACGGCCTGGGCATGTTCGATGGCACCCACCTCTACGAGCATGCGGATCCACGCCAGGGGCGCCACACGGACTGGGGCACCCTGATCTATAACTACGGGCGCACTGAGGTCCAGAACTTCCTCTTCGCCAACGCCCTCTTCTGGCTGGACCAGTACCACATCGACGGGCTGCGCGTGGACGCGGTGGCCTCGATGCTCTACCTGGACTACAGCCGCGAGGAAGGCCAGTGGATCCCCAATCGCTATGGGGGCCGGGAGAACCTGGAGGCTGTCGCCTTCCTGCGCCGCCTGAACGAGGTGGTCTACAGCCAATTCCCGGATGCCTTCACCGTGGCAGAGGAATCCACCGCCTGGCCCGGCGTGTCCCGGCCCACGGACAAGGGCGGCCTGGGCTTCGGCTTCAAGTGGGACATGGGCTGGATGCACGACACCCTGCGCTACCTGGGCCAGGGCATGATGGCCCGGCCGCACCACCATGACGACATCACCTTCTCGATGCTCTACCACGACGCCGAGAACTACGTGCTCCCCCTCTCCCACGATGAGGTGGTCCATGGGAAGCACAGCCTCTACGGCCGGATGCCCGGGGATCCCTGGGAGCGCCTGGCAAACCTGCGGCTGCTCTACGCCTGGCTCTACGCCCACGGCGGCAAGAAGCTGCTCTTCATGGGCGGCGAGTTCGCCCAGGGGCTGGAGTGGAACCATGACACGGCCCTGGACTGGAGCCTGCTGGAGCAGCCCGATCACAAGGGCATCCACGACCTGCTGCGGGACCTGAACGGGCTCTACCGCCGGCTGCCGGCCCTGCATGAAGGGGACTGCCAGGGGGGAGGCTTCGCCTGGATCGACTGTGGTGATCGCTTCAACAGCGTGCTCACGCTGCTGCGTCGCGCCTCGGACCCCGGGGACTTCGTGGTCGCCGCCTTCAACTTCACGGCCCTGCCCCAGCATGGCTATCGGATCGGGGTACCGGCAGCAGGCGTCTACGTCGAGCTGCTGAATACGGATTCCGAGCACTATGGTGGGCGCAACCTCGGCAACACCGGGCGGATCCAGACCGAGCCCATTCCCGCCCACGGCTTCCCGCAGTCCCTGAACCTTACCCTCCCGCCCCTGGCCGCCTTGTTCTTGCGGCCTGACGCAGTCCCTTCTTCGCTTCGCCCCTAGGACGCTTCATGGACAAACTTCTCCCCAAGCTGCAGCAGCTCACCCAGAACCTCTGGTGGACCTGGAAGCCCGAGGTCCGCACGATCTTCCGAGATCTTGACATCGAGCTCTACCACCGGGCCCACCAGAACCCCATGTCGGTCCTGAAGCAGATCTCGCCCGAGCAACTGGAGCGACGGGCGGCGGATGTGGACGTGCCGGCCCGGGTCGACCGTGCCCTGCGGCAGCTGCAGGAGTACCTCACGCCTAAAACCACCTGGGGACTCACCCACGCCGGGGCCATGCGCTCCCGGCCCATCGCCTACTTCTGCATGGAGTTCGGCATCCACGAGTCCCTGCCCATCTACTCGGGCGGTCTCGGCATCCTGGCGGGCGACCACCTGAAGTCCGCTTCGGACCTGGGTATTCCCCTGGTGGGTGTGGGCCTGCTCTACCACGAGGGCTACACCAGCCAGGTCCTGGATGCCAACCTCTGGCAGCAGGATGTGGTGGAACCCTATGACATCGCCGACCTGCCGCTGGTCCATACCGTGGACCGTCATGGCGAGCCCGTCTATGTCTCTGTGGAGCTGCCGGGACGTCTGGTGCACGCCGCGGTGCTGGAGGTCCAGGTCGGCCGCATCCGGCTGATCCTCCTGGACACCCGCGTCAAGAAGAACGACCCCAAGGATGTGGCCCTGGCGGCCCGGCTCTACGGCGGCGACCAGCGGATGCGCATCGAGCAGGAGTTGCTGCTCGGCGTCGGCGGCGCCCGGGCCCTGCGGGCCCTCGGCATCAACGCCAGCGTGTTCCACCTGAACGAAGGCCACTCCGCCTTCGCGCTGCTGGAGCGGGCGCGGTACCGCATCCAGCACGATGGCATGGACCCCCACAAGGCCCTCCAGGAGGTGGCTTCGGCCTCAGTGTTCACCACCCATACCCCCGTGGATGCCGGCCATGACCGCTTCCCTGCGGACCTGGCGGCGGAGCACCTGCGTCCCTTGGCCGAGGGCCTGAAGCTGTCCCTGGACGAGGTCATGGGCCTGGGCCGGGTGAATCCCCACGACCACGGCTCCCCCTTCCTGCCCACGGTGCTGGCCCTCAAGCTCACCCGCCGCGCCAACGGGGTCTCCGCGCTGCACGGCGTGGTGTCCCGCAAGATGTGGAACCACCTCTACCCCGGCCTCCGGGAAGAGGCCGTGCCCATCGGCCACGTCACCAACGGTGTCCACCTGCCCTCCTGGCTCGCCACGGAGATGCACCACCTCTACGAGGCCCACCTGGGCGTGGCCTACCAGAGCTCCCTGACACGGCCCGACACCTGGACGAAGATCATGTCCGTGTCCAACGCTGAGATCTGGGAGACCAAGCAGGTGCTCAAGGCCCGGACCATCCGCTTCATCAGGGGCCGCTCCACGAAGATGCGCGAGCGCCTGGGACTGCCGGCCATCGAGCCACCGCCACTGGATCCGGACGCGCTGACCATCGGCTTCGCCCGCCGCTTTGTGCCCTACAAGCGGCCTGACCTGCTCTTTACCGACCTGGACCGCCTGGATCGGCTGGTAAACAACCCCGAGCGGCCCGTGAACCTCATCTTCTCGGGCCGGGCCCACCCCGCTGACCAGACGGGCAAGGGTCTCATCCAGAGGGTCAACCAGCTCCTCGAGGACCCGCGCTTCCGCCACCGTATCCTCTTCATCGAAAACTACAACATCCGGGTGGGGCGCATGCTCTATCAGGGCATCGACGGCTGGCTGAACAACCCTCAGCGGCCCTTGGAAGCCTGCGGCACCAGCGGTATGAAGGTGGTGCTCAACGGCGGCCTGCACATCTCCGTGCGGGACGGTTGGTGGGCCGAGTCCTACGACGGCGAGAACGGCTTCGCCATCGGCAGCGGCGAGATCCACGCGGATCAGGCCATCCAGGATCAGCGCGACGCCGACGACCTCTTCCGCCTGCTGGAAGAGGAAGTGGTGCCGCTCTACTACGAAAACCGCAATTCCGCGGGCGTGCCCAACGGCTGGGTGGAGCGCATGAAGCACTCCATCCGCACACTGGGCTGGCGCTTCAATGCCGACCGCATGGTGCAGGACTACGCCGAGCACGTGTACCTGCCCGCCGCCACCGGCAGCAGCTGCCAGATGCCGCCTCCCTGACCGACCGCCGGGTGATAGTTCGGGCGACTAGATGTCGCCCGAACTATCGGGACCCGGCGAGGAGGTCATGCCACGCGGCCGCCGGCCTAGCTTCAAGGCGACTAGATGTCGCCCGAACTATCGGGACCCGGCGAGGA
>Ga0194052_1000201_pt1 | contig 41696 bp, 41 predicted proteins | sample SepL226m_MetaG_FD_160117 | JGI IMG/M metagenome (GOLD analysis project Ga0194052, IMG submission 160117) | Anoxic zone freshwater microbial communities from boreal shield lake in IISD Experimental Lakes Area, Ontario, Canada - Sep2016-L227-6m | ecosystem: Environmental > Aquatic > Freshwater >...
AAAGCAGATGTTGGAGTTTTACAGCTAAAAATCAATACAGGAACTAATTCTTGTACCTTCGGTACTTCATTAGATCTTTGATCTCAATCATTGAATTTATCTTCTGCATTAACGTTTAGTGGTTACTTTACTGGTACTCAAACAACCTTTTCTTGTACATCTAATAATGGTAATAATGTTTCTTTAACTTTACAATCTGCAAATCTTACTAATGCTACTTCCCAAACAATATCAAGCGGAAGTGTTACGATGCAAACAACAGCAAATCAGGTAACTGCTGGTGCTTGTTTTACAGGTGCGGGAACTGTTTCTCGAACACCTATAAGTGGTGCTCAAACCATCCTTTCCAAAATAAATAATCCTGGACAAGTTTGTACTGTCTCAGCTAGTGGAATACAGTTAAAAGTTGTAACCGCTACTGCTCAAGCTGTTGGACTATATACAGGAACACTTACAGTAACACAAGTATTAAATAACTAATAACTAGTCTAGCTTACAGAACCCTATGTTTTGTATAGTCCTAGACTATATAATATATCAACATGATATTATTTAAAATACAAAAAAAAATCAACACGAATTGTAGTTGATTTTTTTTTGTATTTACATAAACGTTATATGTCTTTATTTTTTCACTAGCACATGAGTAGTTCAAAAAAATATGCGATTTTTTGGATAAGTTGACTAGCTCTTTTACTTTTTTCATCATGTTTCTATTTTACTTTTGCCTGAACAGAATACTGAACATTAAGCCTAGAAATCAAAGGTGTCGGTATCAGGCATGGAACCCCACACAATATAAATTTATGAACACCCAGCGTTTCTGGTGGCGACCAAGAAATCAGTGGTCAGTTTAGTGGTGATTTTTGGGTGGAAGATTTAGAATGATATAGTACAGGTCACTATAGTACTATTCAATGTGATGGTGTTTATTGATCTGCAGGAAACAAACTCACATGAGTATATTTCAAAGCTGGTAATAGTACTCCTATTTTACTGGAATGAACTACTGGCAATGTACTTATTAATACAGGACTTGATGATTATGCAAGCATTATTGCTCCAGTCACTTATATCTATAAACCCACTAATATAAATAATATATGAACTACTAATAGATATTGAGATAGTCCACGACTAAAAATCCTTATCCCTGGATGAAGCCCAGCTGGTACTTATAGTGGCACTATAGTCTTTAGTCTATATATGTATTAAAATTTTGAAATATTTAAAAGTTGAGAATCAACTCCTCAGCTTTTTCGTTATATCTTATTTAGCTTTTTTGATTTTTCTAATCGCTTCTAGCTACTTTAATCGCTTCTAGCTACTTTAATCGCCTCTGGCGACCATTTTTATAAAGACATCTGACGGTACATTTACGTTTCCTATTGCTTTCATTTTTTTCTTTCCTTCTTTCTGTTTGGCAAGTAATTTTCTCTTTCTACTTACATCTCCTCCATAACATTTTGCAAGCACATCTTTTTTCATAGCAGAAATATTTTCTCTCGCAATCATTTTGTTACCTATACCCGCCTGTAAAGGAATAGCAAACATATGTTTGGGGATCAGTGTCTTAAGTTTTTCTACTACTTCTTTACCTAGATAATATGCTTTATCTCTATGAATAACTCGGCTCAATGCCTCCACTTTTTCATTATTGATATATACATCCAACTTTATCAAATCTGCTTGCTGATATTTTTTGAATTCATAATTCATCGTTGCATAGCCTTTGGTAGCTGATTTGAGTCTATCGTAAAAGTCGATAATAATTTCCCCCATCGGTAATTCATAGTGTCGTACCACTCTCGTTTCATCTATATAATCCATATTTATTAGTCTGCCTCTGTATTCCTGGCAAAGCGCCATAATATTTCCTGCATATTCTTGAGGTCAAACAACCTCTACCGCTGCTATTGGTTCTCGTATTTCATCGATTAGTCACTGGTCTATCATATCTGATCATGATTTCACTACTAACCAAGGAGTAAGTTCTTCTTTTCTTGTTTCTGCTTGTTCGTCAGTTGTAGTCGGTCAAAGAATGTGTTTATACATTCATGTTTTCAATAGATTCTGGATATTGAATCAGGATTTAATAGGATCTAAGGAAAGATTTTTTGTTTTAATTAGATATATAACAGTTGGGATGGTGAAAATCGTCTCCATATTATATTCTCTAGATAATCTTTCTCTGACAATATCCATATGCAGCATTCATAGAAATCCACAACGGAAGCCAAATCCAAGCGCTTTAGAATCTTCTAATTCATATTCTATCGCACTATCGTTGATAGATAATTTTTCTAAACTATCTTTGAGTTTATCGTAATCAGTAGTATCTACTGGATATACTCCAGCATACACGAAGGGTTTTACTCTTTTGAATCCTGGAATCACCAAATTTTTCATGAGTGTCTCATTTTCTCCTTTTCCTCTCTCGTCTTTGACCATAGTATCTCAAATACTTATATCTCTCACCGACTTTTCTCCTGTGATAATATATCCTATTTGCCCTTCTTTGAGTACTTTATCTACCTTGTAATCAGGAGTAAAATGACCCACTTCTGTGGGCACTATATCGTTTTCTGTATAAATAAGATGGAGATTCTGTCCTGATTTAATCTCCCCATCAACAACTTTGACATAGGCAAGCACTCATTTATAAGGATCATATACAGAGTCAAAAATAAGCGCTCTAGAAATTCCTGTTATCTGTGCCTGATCCTGTCCTACTGGCCAGAATTTCTTGGCATGAGTTTCTTTGAAAGTGAGAGGATCCTGAATTCTTTCTATGATTGCATCTAATACTGCATCAACGTTTGCTCAAGTCTTACCTGAAACTTGAATAATTTCTGATTTATCGATACCGATTACATTTTCTATCTCGTGCGCCACTCTCTCTGGATTTGCTGCGGGAAGATCAATTTTATTCAACACCGGAATAATGGTTAGATGTTGGTCTATTGCTTGATATAATACAGACAATGTCTGAGCTTGTATTCATTGACTTGCGTCAATAAGTAAAATAGCTCACTCTACGGCTGCGAGTGAACGAGAAACTTCATACTGAAAATCTACGTGTCCTGGGGTATCTATGAGATTAAATTCATAGTCTTTTCGCTGCATCCTTGCTGGTGTAAGCTTGATGGTAATTCCCCTCTCCTGCTCGATATCCATGCGGTCAAGCATCTGATTATGATCTATCTTTCTAACTGCGCCAGTAATCTCTAGCATTCTATCTGCTAATGTTGATTTTCCGTGATCTATATGTGCGATGATACAAAAATTGCGTATATTCATAAACGATGAAACTTTGAAACGATAAAACGACTAAACAAAACTTCTTAGTCTTGTGTAGGTATCTTATAAAATAGCTTAGAGAATTCAAGAAAGAGTTTATTGGCGATTAATAAAACACTCAGAACAACCTTTTGAGTAATCGAGAAAATCTTTGTTTGATAGTCTTTTTATGTGTTTTATTAGTATAGAGTTGTAACTTTTTCCTTTCTAAAATGATTCACAATGATTCCATGAACGATAATAGAATATAAAAAATCAAACAAAAAGAGATTACTTTATTTTTATTTTGCATGTTTTTTTTAATGTTTCGCCTCGTTTGATGTTGTCTGTATAACTCATAGGTAATGCCAATGCTTCAATCAATCTAAGAAGCTTTTTTATTATCCTGATGTTACCAAACATAAGATGATAATATAATATGTCATAGAGTTCTATGCAAAACATATTAAGTAGTCTGATTTCATTTGTTTCTTTTTTTACGTGTTTTATCATTTTTAGAATATATTTGGAAATATCTTGTTGCTCTTGTTTACGAAATAGTGCAAAAATTTTCTTTTTTTCTGGAATATCTTTGTGTAAAATTTGAAATAATTCCATGGCGCCGATTACAATACAAAGAGTTTTTTTTGATGGCGAAATATATATCGTTGTTTGTATATATAGTAAATAAGAAAAAAACTGACAAAGCTAAGAAAAAAATTCTGTCAGTTCTTAAGATATTTATAGTAGAAAAATCACTAATAATTTATTTCTGAAGTCTATCTATTACTACTATATCTATATCAGAAGGATTAAGTTTTACATAGAAATCATACATACTTCATTTGCAAATAAGTGGCATTTTCTTTCCTGTCTCTTTTTCTATGAGCTCTATAAATGGCAATACAATCTTTCCTAACATATCGTTTTTGTTTTTTGAATAACTGGAGACAACGAAAGTTCTATTTGAAACATCTTTGCCCGTATTTTCTATTAGTATTTTCAAAATATCTACTGTTGCTGTCTGAGAATGTAAATCTTCTGAAGTAAGTTTTCTACCATTAATAAATATTTTATTGTTTAACATATCTAGAAGTATTCATTTATTATTGTTTTTTATCGCGGTATCATAGTCACTTATTTGGACTTTCCCGTCTGCTGTTTTGACTATATAACTACTGGAATCCAAAAATTCTGAATATATTCATTGATGTATATCTTGTTCTATTTTTACTCCTTCGTGTTCTATCCCGTCGATCCAATTACTGTAAATAAGTTTCGAACCAACGAAATCCATATTTGTCTTGTCTGCTGCGTCTACCGCCATTTTTCTAAATCATTCAAGTGGCATAGCAAAGATCAATGATCATCACATAATGGTACTATCACTGGGCGATAATGAAATATATTTTTGTGGTCCATGAAAGTTTTTGTGAAATATTTTTATAAATTTGATAAAATTCGTTGAACTATTTCTTGTTACACAGTCGCCCTGTCTAAATTTTTTGAGTGCATCTAAAAACTGTAGCATATTTGTTTCTTCGTATGCTTCAGAATAAATCTTGGACATAAAATACAATATTTTGAGACTCAAAATACCCATGAGTTTACCATAAGTCGCATCAAATTCATCTGTCTCTGGTGCGATAAGATGTTTATAAAACTTAGGGATTTTATTGTGATGTAAGTTACTAAAATTATCACCAAAAATTTTTTTGAAGTCTGATTTAATGGTTCTTGTAATATTTTGATTGGTTTTATATTTACTTCATGCTATCTGTTCAAGTAAGACTGGTTTACCTGAATACATTACTCCATAATCGATAGGTACATATGGATTATCCCTTAATCATTTAAAAAGATTATTCAGTCTAAATCCATAATATCTGTTTACTATGTTACCCTCAGGCACCAATAATTTATCAAAATCTTCAGAAAAAGAAACTATAGGATAAGGAGAATCAAAAAATGATGCCATTTTGGTCCCTGATCCAATCATACCGTAGATTGATTTGTCAAAATGAAAGGCATCTTCGAATATTTTATATACATCACCCTTTGTATCTATTAATGCTTCATTGATATTTTGTATTCTCATATGTACAATTTTATTACTATCTATGGTACTTCATAGAGTAGTAATCACTACAGAAAGAAGTAGCGCAAGAATAGAACCGAATCATAATCACACCCCTCTTGGAAGTTCTGAGAGAATATTAATTTCTATTCCCTCATCTCCATGGAACAATTTTCCATATTTTCTTTCTAATTCTTTTTCTATATCAGCAATATATGGGGCATATTCAATGGCATTACTTTCGATAAACTGATATTCGTTCATATCCAAATGATATACTTTTTTTATGCTTATTTTTTTGTTCATTGTCTTTGTGTATCACATATAGATACGGAGAGGGATTTTTTGTTTTATACTTACCCCACTATAATTGTGTAATATATCCCCAGATCGACTGAGTACAAATGGTGCTGATATTACTGTTTGATTTTCGAGAAAAAATTTTTCATACGTCTGAATGTAGGTCTTTTTCAGATTTTTGGAGTTCATGTGACTCTTATATTACAAGATAAAGACATGTGGAAAAGATTTTTGTTTTTCATCTTTTACTTTTGTCTTTGTTCTTTTGTCTTTTATTTCATTGCTAAATATTTGAAATTATCCACTTAATGACCTCAGACATATTCTCCTTCGTAACTGTACCTTCATATTTCTGTAAGGTACTCTTTATAGTATCTGCACTATAACCGAATCACTTGAGCGAGGTGACTATATTTTTGTAGAGTTTTTGATCGATATCCATCCTCTGCATATCTTCTACATCGAAAGTTCCTTTGAGCTGAAGTAAGATTTTCTTGGCAGATTTGGGGCCGATTCCTGGAATGGCTTGGAAAAACTTCACATCTACATTTTTGAGTGCTTGTTGGATATTTGCTTGCGGTAGCTGAGATATCTGAAATGCTGTTTTGGGTCAGACGCCGTTTATTTTGAGTAAACTTTCAAACAATGCTTTCTGTTCGATACTATCAAAACAGAAATAGAAAACCGTCTTTTTATTATCATCGAGATAAGGATATAAGAAAAATTCACCCTGATGCTGATTTCCAAGATAATGAACTTGAATACCCAACATATCGTTCGTTAACAAGGTTTCCCCTCCTACATGACGAATTTTCCCTACAAAATAATGAAACATTTCACAAAAATGATAGATAATAAATGATGAATGATAAATTATGTATAATTAATTGTGATTGTAGTTATTTATTGGTTCTTTTCAATGAGTTTTTGGGTTGATATTGGAAGATAAATTATTATTCTACTTTATGTCATTGGAATATCAGTGATTATTTTTTGTTTGTTATTGCTTCGTACTATACCAAAAAAGAACCATACCTTGAGTAAGATATATGTTCTTTTCTGGCGCTATATAAGCGTACGTTATCACTACACATATATAATTATATATACTTTTATATAAATGTCAAATATATTTATATTGCGCATTAAAACATCAATTCCTACCTATTTTTTATCTTGTTTTTATTTTCTATGCAGAAACTTCAAAAACAATTACGGGATAGTTTTCAAGACGATATCGGAGAACTCAGTAAACCATTACAAGATCTCTTAAAAAATGGTTTTGACGCTGGTGTAATCAATGAAGAAGACGTAATCTCAGATGTAGATGATATGGATCTCAGCATCAAAATGATTGAAAAGTTCTATGAACTTGCGGAAAAATTGGGTATCAAAATGCTTACTATTGAAGAGATTCTAGAAAAAGAAGCTCAAGAAGCCAAAAAAGAGAGTAAATTAGGAAAAATAGAATTATATGATACAAAAAAGAACACTTCTGAATTACAACATAAAGACTTTATCAAACTCTATTTTAATGAAATATCTAAAATTCCTCTCCTCAATTCTGAAGAAGAAAGAGATATTTCGAGACGTGTAAAAAAAGGTGATGATGAAGCAAAAAAAAGATTGATAGAATCCAATTTGAGATTGGTTATTAGTATAGCAAAAAGATTCTTCTGATCGAGATTGAGTTTTTCTGATCTTATCCAAGAAGGAAATATCGGACTGATAAAGGCTATAGAAAAGTTTGATCCAGAAAAAGAATTTAAATTTTCTACCTATGCAACACGATGGATTAAACAAAGCATCACCAAAGCTATCGCAGATATGACGAAACATGTCAGGATTCCCGTCCATCTGATTGATGAAATAAACTCTTATAATAAGACTTATCAACTCCTCTTCCAGAAGCTTTGAAGAGAACCAACATCCAAGGAAATTGGACAAAAATTATGATTTCCTATCAAGAAAATAAAAAAACTTGAAGAAGTAATCTTCGGAAACGTATCCTTAGATAGAGAGGTTTGAGACGAAGGAAGAGATACTCTTGCTGATCTTATCGAAGATGGGAATACTCTCAGACCAGACCAATTTGCAGAAAAAAACGCATTAAGAAACAATCTCGATATGATCCTTGGAATGCTTGATGACAGAGAAGCTAAAATCGTAAAAATGAGATATGGTATCGATGGACCGAGGTATACTCTTGAACAAGTCTGAGAAGAATTTAATGTCACAAGAGAAAGAGTAAGACAGATCGAACAAAAGGTTATCCAAAAGCTCAAAGAACACGCATGATTACAAAAAATACTTGGAATCGAGGATGATATTGCTAAACTCGAAGCTGGTGAAAGCAAGAAAAAGAAAAAATGAAGAAAGGTAAAAGAAGATAATGAAGATGAAGAAGATGATTATATGAGCAGATTTGATGATGATGACTATGTTGATGATTAAGACAAATATATCATATTGTATTTTAGTTGGTTTACTAGTATAGACACATGGGAGAATTAAGTTCAAAAGATTATGATGCCTCGCACATCAAAGTATTAGAATGATTGGAACCCGTTAGACTAAGACCAGGAATGTATATCTGATCTACTGATGCAAAAGGATTACATCATCTTGTACAAGAGATTATTGATAATGCTGTAGATGAAGCATTGGCTTGATATTGTACAACTATCACAACCTCTTTGAATGAAGATGGATCAGTAACTATTCACGATAATGGAAGAGGTATCCCTGTCGATAAACATGAAAAAACAGGAAGATCTGCTTTGGAAACTGTTTTTACCGTTCTTCATGCGGGAGGTAAATTTGATAAATGAGCCTATAAGATTTCATGATGACTTCATGGAGTAGGTGCTTCTGTAGTAAATGCATTAAGCGAATGGCTTGAAGTAACTGTATACAAAAATGGAAAAAAATATTTCCAAAGATATCAGAGAGGTATCCCTGATGGTGATATTCAAGAAATAGGAGATAGTGATAAAATGGGAACATCAGTAAAATTTAAACCTGATGCTACGGTTTTTGAAACGGTAGAGTTTTCTCAGACCATCGAGATAGCAAGGATGAAACAATCTGCTTATCTTTCTCCTGGCATTACCTTCAATTTCGTTAATAAAAAAACAGGATTTAAACAGAGATTTTATTTCGAATGAGGAATCAAAACTTGGCTAAAAAACCTTGTAGGTACACAACAGACACTTTCTTCCCAACATTATTTCAAGACAGAAGGGAAAGACTGTTTGGCTGAAATAGCATTTGAATTTGTAAACACGAGCAATGACCATATTCTTTCTTATGTAAACAACATCCCCACTATCGACGGTGGAAGTCATGTATTAGGATTTAAATCAGCACTCTTGAATATTATCAATGAGGTAGGAAAAGAAAAAGATAAGATTAATAAAAAAATCTGAGAATTTCAATATTCTGACGTAACTGATGGACTCTATGCTATCGTTACCGTTAAGATTCCTGAACCACAATTTGAATGACAGACAAAATGAAAACTTTGAAATAGTTATGTGAGGGGACAAGTAGAAACTATGGTCTATGACTATCTTAAATGATATTTCGTAGAACACGAAGGGGAATTTGATAGAATATTCGAAAAAGTAGAACTTGCAGCGAGAGCAAGATTAGCAGCTAAATTTGCTAAAGAAACGGTATTGAGAAAAAACATATTGGCGTGAGGAGTACTTCCTGGGAAGTTAGCAGATTGTGCAAGAAAGAGTAAAGAATGAACTGAAATGTATATTGTCGAGGGAGATTCAGCGTGAGGAAGTGCTAAACAATGACGTAATAGTAATTTCCAAGCCATCTTACCATTGAGAGGTAAAATATTAAATACCGAACAAGCAGTGATGCAAAAAATTATGGCAAATAATGAAGTAAAAGCGCTTATTACTGCTATAGGAACTGGAGTAAAAGATAATTTCGATTTTGAGGGACTCAGATATGATAAAATTATCATTATGACTGATGCCGATGTTGATGGTGCCCACATTAGAACACTACTCCTAACATTCTTCTTCAGGTTTATGAGACCACTTATCGAACATGGGCATGTTTATGCTGCTTGTCCGCCTATCTATAAGTTTGCTCAAGGAAAGAAAGAGCAATATATCTATGAAGAAGAACATACCCCTGATATGTATGGATTTGATAAAGATAAGACGGAAGTACAGAGATATAAAGGTCTTGGAGAAATGAATCCAGAACAACTTTGGGATACTACTATGAATCCAGAAAATAGAAAATTAAAACAAATTACGGTTGAAGATGCTGAAGAAACAGATAGATTATTTAGAATCCTTATGGGTGAAGATGTTCAAGCAAGAAAACACTTTATCATGGCTCATGCAAAGACCGTAAAAGAAATTGATATATAAAACGAATGGAGAATTTAAAATTTAGAATATAGAACATATAAGAAGCGCCTAAAAATAGGCGTTTTTCTTTTATTGACTTTTTAATTAAAATAATTATGCTATGTGTATTAAATTTTATCTTATAAAGAAGATATCATGTCATGAACAGGAAATGGATTACCAACAGCATGTCAAATAGAGACAATCACAACAGAAAATCAAGAAACATGAACTAAAAATATACAAAGAAAATCTAAGAAAGAAATCAGAGAAAATTTTCAATCCTTAAATAAGGGATTGTTAAAAAATAATCTAGAATATCTTACAAAACAAGATCCTAATATAAAAATAATTATTGAAATCCATGAATTACATGATCTTAATTTAGACAGAATCGAAATAGATGGAAATCATATATTACGAATAACTTGATCAACAAATTTTAATGGAAATCTTCGTCAGCTCTTATTACAACATGGATTCAATAAGAATAATTTAATAACAGAAACATGAAAAGCGGGAAAATTAACAGGGAGCAAATGAGTAAGAGTGTGTTTATACTGATCTTCTCTTCAGCTTTTTATCGCACAAAATCAACTATCCAAATAATTTCTTAACCATATATGTTCACTCGAGCTTATATCCAAGCTTTTTGTAATATGCTCTGACTCAAATACCGGAGATAACAGAAAGCTTTTTATATTTGTGTCACTGAGAAATCTGTTCAGCTATCTCCATAAGTTGTTTTCAAAAACCCTTATGCTGGGATTTTCAATTTTTTAATTTTTCAATCTTTTCGTCTTTTAGTCATTCCATCTGTCCGTAGATATGAAGTTCTCTAATGATGGCAGTAGATTTTCCCAATCATGGAATCTGTATCGTATCTTTTGGATCAGGCAAAAGCAATCTTGTAAATCCATATAAGTATCCTAATTGATCTTCATATGAAATGAAGTACTCTACTCCCCCACTACTCATATATTTCCTCATCACAAGATTCGTAAATCAATTTTCAATTTCTAATTTTCAATTTTCAATTTTGTGTCTAATTTCTCTACTTCTCGTATCCAAGGATACAAAATTTCTAAAAGATTTTATATCTGGATCTTTTCCTACTATGAATGTTTGGATTTCATCATCATTGCTAAGGATTTTCCCTAGTTCGTCTTTGAACGCTTTTTGCTGAGATAAATATAGCGTATATTTTCCATACAATCTTCCATAAAATTTTTTCAGTGTCTCAATCCTTCCATTTTTCAATTCTTTTTCCATTTGTGTGTGCATAAGTTGTGATAGGTTTGTTATCGTACTTCACGCGACAATTTCATTTGCTGGGATATCACGGATCAATCTTTTAATCCTTGTATATGGTGGAATGACAGTCAGAAATGTCTCTCTGATAAGTTTTTTGATGTCTTCTGTTTCTAATGGCTTGTATTTCCCTTGTTCATACAATCTACAAAGTTCTGTATTTGGGATGACGGAGGTAGGATAGAATTTGATTTCGTCCGGTTTGAAAAAAGTGTCAGTATATAGGTCTTTAAACGTTTTCAAATCTTTTTCATAATTAGAACCATACAATCCTGGCATGATATGGAGAGAAAATTTGAATCCATACTGCCTCATTTTGTGACATGCTTCACGTGCTTGCTGGATAGTATGTCCTCTTTTATTAAGTTTCAAAACTTCTTCATCCAAAGATTGGATGCCCATTTCTATTCTCGTCACGCCAAGTTCACGTCGGAATTGGCAGTTCTCATCTGTCACATATTCTGGTCTCGTTTCTATCGTGAGTCAGATAATTCTTTGTGCTGTACTTTCGTTTTTTTTGAGTGATTCTTTGATATCTTTGGAATATTTAATTACTTTTGATGTATCTACGATAGCATGAGAATATTTTTTGGTTGTAGAGATGGTGATGTTTTTAAAATACTTATCAAAGGTATTACATGCGTCATACAGCTCTTTGATAAATTTTGTTTTATAGTCTTTGGTATAAACGTCGAATGTTCAGCCTAAAACGATAAGTTCTATCTTGTCAGTTTCGTGCCCCGTAAGTGTCAGTGAAAGCAATCTGTTGTATACTTGTTTGATTGGATCAAACTTATTGAGCAATGCTCTCATTGCGCCCGGTTCAGATTTAATATAACTCTTTGGCATGGTCGGATCATTTGGACAAAAGATACATTGTCCTGGGCAATAAAATGGCTTGGTGAGCACTTGTACGGACACAATTCCTGATTGTGACCTGATTGCTCTTTTCTTGAGTAATTGTTCTATCTGTGGAGTTTTTATGATTTTTTTTGCCTTGAGTAGTGTGTAATATGCCTGAAGTAATTGGATATTTGAAGGAAGATCAGGTAAATTATTTGTTTTGGAAAAATCTCTCTTGAATGTGGTAAGAAGGTCAAGATTACGATCCTGTGCTTTGGTTGCGATCAGTTGAAGAATTATTTTTTCCATGGTGACGCTACTATATATAATCGATTTTATTTTGCCATTGAAAAGTTATACTTAATTGCCAATTAAGGTTAATTTAAGGTGAAACTATATAGTTGTTGCGTTTAAAAGAGTAAATCTTTTTATTAAATTATATTTTACTATGAAATTTGAAATCAGCAAAAAAACACTTATTATTATTGTATCTTCTGTAGTGGGAGTTATCTTGTTGTGAGGTATACTTAGTGTTGTTGGACACGGAAGATACGAGAGAAATAATTTTGGAAGAAATTTTGGTAATTATGGTTATGCTATGGGACAATGAATACAATGAAATCCTGACGCTATGATGTCATGAATACAAAACATTATCGCTACAAAAGATTATGCTGCATTTCAAACATTGTTTAGTGGAACTAAGATGGTAGAACAAATCGATACTCCAGCAAAATTTGCTATACGAGTAGAACTTCAAACCACTATGAAAACAGCACAAGATCTTGAAACTAAATTATGATCAGGAACCAATGGTGATTTTGGTCCTATGATGAGCAACGCCAGGTGTGCACAATGACAAAGGCAAGGTTGAAGATGAGAAAATGAAAGATGAAATATGATACGAAGAAGATAATTATAGTAATACAAAAAGACGCATAATTGCGTCTTTTTTTCTCTTTTTCTCTTGAAAACATTCTGGCAACCTATACAATTGCTAGTATGAAAGTCAGAATAAAATATAATCATCGATATCCTAAATATATAGGCAAGAGAGGTATTGTCCTCTATCCTTATGTACTGATTTCCCTTTCTGAATATGAAGCAAAAAAACAACACGTACTACATCATGAACGGATTCATGTACAACAAGTAAGAAAAAATACGATATTACTATTCTATTCTACTTATCTTTATGAACGAATTTTAAATATGTTTAGATATAGAAACTTTAGTAAAGCATATAGGAATATCTCTTACGAAAAAGAGGCCTATGAAAAACAAAACGATATTGAGATTCCCACACATATAACCTAATTTATTTTTATATTCATAATTGATTATTATGATTGAACTAGCACCACTTCCTTACACAACAAATGCTTTAGAACCCATTATCGATACACAGACTGTAGAACTTCATTATGGTAAACATCATCAATGATACGTCAATAAATTGAATGAACTTATCGCAGGGACAACACACGAAGTGAAATCACTTGAAGAAATCATTACAAGTGCTGAATGACCAATATTCAATAATGCTGCACAGATACGAAATCATACCTTTTATCGGAATGGACTTCATACACCAAGAGAAAACAATCTCCCAACAGGGACAGTATTGGAAGCCATACTTAATAAACGATGAGATTTTGAAAAATTCCAAGCAGTTATGATTGCTAGTGCTGTAGGAAATTTTGGTTCTGGACGAACTTGGTTGATAAAAAATACTGACTGAACCCTAGAAATCATGAACACGAGCAATGCATGATGTCCTCTTACTACTGATAAAAAAGCGTTATTCACTGTAGATGTACGAGAACACGCCTATTATTTAAACTATCAAAATCGTAGAATCGAATACGTTACAAATATATGGAAATGTATCAATCGAGATAAAGTGAATGAACTCTTTGGTCAGTAAATTTATTTACCACAGAAGCATATGAATTCGAAGTACAAGAAAGAGAAAGGTGAAAAATGAGAAAACCTAGTGATGGAATATTATTCTAATCAATGATATATACTTATAGAAAGAAATTATACAATTTCCTGATGAGAACTTGATCTTATTTTTCAAAAAGACAATATTCTGACTTTTGTCGAAGTAAAAGTGGTAGATCATATAGAAGACCTACAAAATTATGTTACAATTAAAAAACTTTGACACGTCAAACATACCATTGAATATTACCTTTTTACCCATCCAACAGATAAGGAATACGCACTTGATGTTGTATTTGTAAGAGATAATTCTATACTTGATGTCTATAAAAATGTAACGAATTCGTAAATTTATTTGTAACTCTATCTGTATGAAAAAAAGTAAATTAATCATCTTATTTATATTATGATCTCTTTTTGGCTGACTTGTCTGGCAAATTGGCCACGAATGGAATGTTCTCCATCAACCACTTATCCAATCAGGAAAACTTAATCTGGATGGTTTAGTCTCATCGATAAAAAACGTAATAAATCCTCAGAATATTGGGATATGAAACAAAAAATATGAACGTTTTGATGCAATTTACACTGTACTTCAAAATTCCTATTATGATGTAGATAAGCTCAATACTGGCAAAATGCTTAGTAGTGCACTCAAAGCCTATGTAGATGCAATTGACGATCCTTATACTATATATATGGATAGTGAACAAAATTCTGGATTTCAAGAAGAACTCAAGGGTTCATCAGATTTAGAGGGTATAGGAGCCGTTATTAGCAAAAAAGATTATTATATCCAAATAGATGAAGTTATAAAAGGTTCTCCCGCTTTCCTTGCTGGACTCAAAATGCTTGATAGAATAGTGATGATTAATACATGAACAACTAAGGCACTCGACGTCAATCAGGCTGTCAATGAAATTAGAGGTCCTAAGTGATCCAAAGTAAAACTTACCATAGAGAGAGTTGCTAAAGACTGAAGTAAAGAAATTATAGAAAAAGATATTATTAGAGAAAAATTAACCATCCCTTCTGTAAATGGGAAAATCATTACTTGAAACAATGGACTTAGTATAGGCTATATCAATATTTCTATCATCGGAGAAGAAACTGAAAATCTCTTGAAAAATACCTTGAGTGAACTCCAAATACAAAAGGTTCAAGGTATTATTCTTGACCTCAGAGGCAATTGATGATGATTGTTACCTGTATCTGTACAGATTGCTTCCCATTTTATTCCCAAAGGAAAATTAGTCGTGAGTACCAAATACACTACGTTTGAAGATGAAAAACTACTTTCAGAATGATATGAAGGATATCAAAACATTCCTATGGTAGTATTGGTCGATTGATTGACTGCTTCTGCAGGAGAAATTATAGCTTTGGCACTCAAAGAAGATATAGGTGCACAACTTGTAGGGACACAGACTTTTGGGAAATGATCTATCCAAACTATTGATGAATTCCCTGACGGTGCTTCATTGAAATATACCGTAGGTAAACGATACACACCAAACGGAGAAAATATAAATACTACCTGAGCTACTCCAGATGTTATTGTAAAGTTTGATCCTAATATCTATACTCATGACGGTATCGATAACCAACTTGAAAAAGCAAAACAAGTACTTGGTACTATGATAAAAAAATAAACTCGTCTTTATATTATCGTTATCTCTATGACCGTAACCATACACCTTCAAAGACCAGACGGCACACCTATTGCTCAATTTCCCGCGGAAGATCGTCAAAGTATAGCACAGATAGCCAAAAATAATGGTATAGATTTTCCTATTTCTTGTGGGATAGGATCCTGTGGAGTATGTAAATGTAGAATTGTTTCAGGAAACCAACATGTCCAAATAGATAAAATATCGCTCCCCATGAGACCTCTCGAAAGGAATGAAGATGGAAGTTTTCAAGAAGTGTTTGCCTGTATAGGTGGAATAGTATCTGAAGCCATCAAAGACACACAAGACTATGAAGTTATTTTGGAAAAAAATATGTAATAGTAAGAATGAAATCATGATTTTATCTTTTATGTAGCTAGAGTGATTGTATTTGATAAAGAGCACGTAAAAAAATTGAAACATCAAGATCAAAACGCATTCAACCAATTCTATCTCGAAACCGTTGATATGTTTTTTCGTTATATCAACGCCAATTATTTTATAAGTAAACAAGATGCAGAAGATATCATTTCAGATTTTTATGTAAAATTTTGGGAAGGTGTCAAAGCATACAAAGAAGATCAGTCTTTTACTGCATATTTTCGAACGATATTTAAAAATACTATCAAAGATTTTTTTAAAAAAAATTCTGACACTCCATTCACTGAATTACAAACAAACGATGAAGGAGAGGCATTTGAAGATACGCTTATCGATGACATCGATCTTACCAAACTTTTGGAAAATGATTTCAAATTCGAACAAATAGAAAAAGCTATGAAAAGACTGGATGATATAAGCAAAGATATCATCTACTTCAAATTCATTGAAGAAAAAACAAATGAAGAAATATCATCTATCACATGATCATCCAATGAAATGATTAGACAAAGGCTTTCTAGAGCAATTAAACAACTAAAAAAACTTCTTGAACAAAAATAAATAAGACATAATCATCGAAAGATATATATTTTGATACCCACTACTATATATACATGACACCATTTTCTATCCCCGCACCTTGTGTGGCTTTACGTACCCTATCTTGTTTTTTGTTATATCTATTTATGAAAATGTCAACACTAAATCATCAGATGGTACCATAAAAATACGAGAAATACTAGTTCTTACCTAATAAATACATTCGCATCATAATTAGATGTTTTTCGCAAAAAATCTCTTGAAATACAGTCCCTGTATGCTAATATCATTGATGTACACAGTACCTTTTATTATGTAATTATTTGTACAAATGACAAAGACAGCTCTTATTGCTAGCCTAGCAGAACAATTAGGTGTTTCTAAAAAATTAGCTTCTGAATTAGTTAACTCATTCATCGAAACTGTTATTGGTGGAGTTAAGAAATCTGGAGAAGTTAGAATTCAAGGATTCGGAACTTTCAAGGCTTCAAAAAGAAAAGCTAGAGAAGGTGTTAATCCACAAAACCCAAGTCAAAAAATCAAGATTCCTGCAATGAAAGTTGTTACTTTCAAAGCTGGTTCTGAATTCAAAGGAGCAGTTAAAAAATCTTAATTGATCCCCATTCACTATCATAGAAAAATCCGCTTCGGCGGATTTTTTTGATTCGTCTTTTTTATTTGATAAGAATTGTGTTTTATTATTCTTTTACATATTTTTTGAACATAAAAAAACTCCATCGATTAAACTAACTGTTACCGTTAGAGTGGTTATCAAAAATGACTTTGGGTATACGATCGCTAATACATACAATGATCATTGAATCCTATTTACTCAACGAAACTATGCTATCAGCTAAGCTTACTACGACTATGACTTAATTCTATTTGATTTTTTTTTATAAACTACTATAATATCATTATTAAAATAATTTTTACATTATCTAATATGATTATGGAAAAATTCGAAAATAATAGAGATTTAGCACAAGAATTTATAACACTAACAAACAAAGAATTAACTACATACCAAGAAACTATAATTGCAAAAAACACCATTCAAAGCACAATTGCCAAAATCAATAAGATCCCCGAGAAACCCATCAATATTAATTATCCAGAAACTATCAAAAATCCAGATAAATTTCCTGGTAGTATTAATATATGACCAGCCAAACCAGATGAATTACATCCTTTAATGATAACCCTGGACAATAGAAACTTTAAAGTAATATCGACGAAGCTTGGTTCGGTAAAAAGTGTAGATATAAAAGATCCATGAAATATCACTATAAGTGTTGGTTGGGTTTGAAAAACATATAATGCTGAGAAACTGACAGAGTTATTATTTACCTTATGGGCTAATAAAACTAAGAATATCAAAATTGAATGACTCTCTTGAGTAAATATTCAAGAAATATAACAAATAATAAAAGCATTAAGAAAAGCGAATTATCAGGATTCGTTTTTTTATTGATTTTCTACTGGTAAATACTATATTATCATTAACTAATTCTCAATTTTAATTTCTAAATTTTACATCATGACCTGATATATCATTTTATCTGCACTCGCTGGAGGTATGATAGGATATTTTACTTTTTACCTGAGATATCAGCATAAGGACACGGTAAATCAACTAAGATCTAATCTCAAGGAAGCCGCAAAAGAAGTTGAATATCTTAGTAATGAGCTTGATGAATACGTACAACAAAATGCTCTCTTGAAACAGAAAACAACAGAGTTATTAGAAAAAAACGATGATCTCTCTGATGTGGTTTCTGAACTGAGTAAATATTATGTACACTTAAAAAAAGCTGCAGAAAAAACCACCGAACTCAGTAAATATCTCCATACACCAAATCCAAATATAGAAGAAAAAATGAAACCATTCTTAGATAAAGTTAAAGAGGAATCTAATAAAACATTCTTTTAAAATAACGAATAACTAATAATGAAAAACTAAAAATGTAAGAATTGCTAAATATTAACTATCGTAATATGCAATAGTCTATAATCATACAAATCATTCACTATTCACTTTTCACTATTCACTAGTATTTCAAATGTCCTATAATCAAAAACATATCCTTATCCATGATCCAGAGACAGGATACAACACTATAGCTGAACAATATGGCGCCTACCACAAACACCTTGATAGTTTTGAAAAAGGTGTTTTTGTTAAATTTTTGCCTAAGGGGAAGCAAGATTTACATATTATTGATCTCGGTGCTGGTGATGGAAGATTGTATAAATTTCTTGCACCTTTAAAACCAACACAATATGTCGCTTGTGATATAGCTGACAAACTCTTAAAAAGACATCCGGGCGCAAATATAGAGAAAGTGGTTTGTGATTTGGAAGATACACTCCCCTTCAATGATGAATCGTTTGATGTAGCGACAAGTTTTTTTGTACTAGAACATATAGAAGACGTAGATAGTTTGTTTGGAGAAGTCTATAGAATATTAAAATCGTGATGAATATTGATTATCGGGCATTTTATCCAAAGACGTGAATTCATCTGGAAAAAAGATAAAGATCAGTTTAGAATCAAATTCTTTAATCATAGAATACAAGACCTGGAAAAACTTCTGAAAAAGAATTTTTTTGATCTTCATGTGGTGCCTATTCGTGAGGAATGAAATACTATAGGACATATCATTGTTTGTAATAAATCATAACACTTCTTGAAAATATAATCGCTTTGTATACAGTATTGAGTAATCAATGCTGTTTTACTTTTCTATAAAAAATTTATGAAAAAGTTTCTCATTACTACGCCGATTTATTATCCTAATGGATATCCACATATCTGACACGCATATAGTTCGTTTATTGCAGATTTTTATGCCAGATATAAAAGATTACTCTGATATGAGGTGAAGTTTTCTACCGGCAATGATGAAAACAGCCAAAAGATTGTTCAACAAGCTCAAGCTGAAGGGAAAGATGTTATAGTATATCTTGATGCGATGGGGAAGAAACGAGAAGAAGTATGGCAACATTTACAGATTTCTTATACCAATTTTATCAGAACGACACAAGACAATCATAAAATACTTGTTCAAGAAATGCTTCAAAAATCTTATGATAAATGAGATATCTATGAGGGTGAATATAAGGGATATTATTGTGTAGGGTGTGAATGATTCAAAACAGAAAAAGATCTGATTGAAAAAAACGGAGAACTTGTCTGTCCCGATCATCTCAAAAAACCTGATCTTATCATTGAAAAGAACCGGTTCTTCAAACTCAAAAACTATCAAAAAAAAATAGAAGACCTTTATCAAAAACATCCTGATTTTGTTATTCCTGAATATAGATTCAATGAAATGAAATCTTTTGTTGGTGGTGGTCTAGAAGATTTTTCTGTCTCCAGAGAAACCAATAAATTTGGAATACCACTCCCCTTCGACAATAAACAAGTGAGTTATGTCCGATATGATGCACTTTTTAATTATGTTACTGTTTCTAGAGATACATGATTCCGATCAGATGATATGCAAATCGTTCATATCCTCGGAAAAGATATTGTGAGATTCCATGCAATTTTTTGGCCTGCAATGTTGATGAGTGTAGACTATAGATTACCAAATACAGAATTTGTCACTGGATTCTTTACCGTAGATGGACAGAAAATGAGTAAGTCATTAGGTAATGTTATCGACCCTGTACAAGTAGTTGATGATTATGATAGAGATGCAGTGATATTTAATTTATTGTATGATGTGCCTATTGGTGCTGATGGTGATTTCTCTGTAGAGAGATTATGACATCTCTATGACAGCATGCTGATTTGATGACGATGAAATTTGGTCAATAGAGTAACCAGCTTATGTAAAAAATATGGTATCACTGCTGGAAAATTCAACAAAAAACAACGAGAAATATTTAAAGAAAATAACAATAGTAAACTTACTCAATATTTTGAAGATGGATGGGATTGATCAAAGATAGAAGAAGCATATTTGAAAAAAGCTGATATCAAATGATATCTTGATGACTGGTATCAACTCGTTCAAAGAGCCAATGAATACATAACTACCGCCGAACCTTGGATAAAATACAAGAATGAAGAAACAAAACCTGAAGCACTCGCTGATCTCCAATTTTTGCTCTATATTCTCAAAAATATAGCACTTTTTTCAGCGCCTATTTTGGTCAATGGATTTAAAAAAATACAAACGATTTTGGGTAATGAAGAATTTAGTAGTATAGATTCTACAGTAAATAATGCTGATACTACGTTCAAGGTCGTCTTTGATATGGAAGACTTTCCTGTAGAGTTACATCCAGAAATAATTTACAGAAAAAAGGAATAATAGATCAGAATATAGGAATACTTAAGCTCTTGTAACAACAAGAGTTTTTTATGTTTTATGTAAGGATATATATATGTTATACATATCCTCTTTCTTTGAGATAATCAAAACCTTCCTGTCTGAAACTAAAGTCGTTCAGTGCATGCATATCACTATTTACATACACTCATGCTTTTATTAGAGACAATAGTTTATCCAACTTTTCAAGATTAGTTTTCTTTTCATGAAGATAAAAACAATTTATTTCTATAGGGATATTATACTGATTAAGTACTTTTGCTACAGCTTCTATATCTAAGTACTCAGATGTTCCATTTTTACATATATGCCCCATAAATGCTATTTTATCGTGGTATTTGTGAATAGCATTGATGTATGCTTGTGTGATATTTTTGATATTTCATTTGTAAATATTTTCGTGACAAGAGAGAATACAAAAATCTGTTTCTATCCCCTGAATATCTCTGCAACAGTTTCCTTCTTCGTCTAAGAGATCTCGTTCTGTCCCAAATGATATCTGAACGTTATTGTGTACGTTTTTCCATCTACTATATGTGATTACCATCGATCTTCTACATTTTTTCGCTAATATTACTGCCTGACTATGGTCAGTAATAATTATTTTTTTTAATCCGATCTTTCCAGCATATTCGGCTATTTCATCAATGGTGTTTAATCCGTCTGAGTAATTTAGACTATGCACATGATAATCTTCATGGATGGTGTTCAATATTTTCATATCAATACTATTTAACAATAAATACTTGTACTAGTCATTTCTAAACTACCTCTTTTATATTCTCTATCTTGACCACAAGAACTCATTTAGGAGTATATCAAACATTTCAAGGTAAAGTTTTTACATAATCAAAATATTCTCCACTTTCGTAATACCTTACGATACCATCAATTTTCATATAAGAATAATCTTTAATATTTGTCACAATAATACAAACATTGGGATTTGTTTTGATATTATCCTGGGTTGTCTCCATTTGATTATCTGTTATGATTAGCGTATCCCCATCTACCTTATTTATCTCAACGATTATTGACCATGGAGCTATATTTGATGTTACGGTTGAAAGAACAACCAGGGAATGCTGTCTGATGAAATCCTCTTGAAGTGCAGATAGTTGCATACCGATGAATTAACAAATAAATTATATTACAATTCTTTTACACGTTTTTGTACCTTTTCCATAAATTTTGGATCCAAAAAATATCCCTTACATAAAGACTCATACTCTGTCTGATTCATATTATAACTTTTTGTAAGCTTATCTACCTTTTGTGCTCGTTCCACAACTGCATTCATATCTCACTTGGTTTGAGACTCTGCTGCCTTGAGTGAATATGCCATCAATTCAATACATCTGTCATTGGATGTTGTAGCGTTTGACGTGGTAACACCAGTTGTTTCAGTTGTTACTGTCTTATCTTTTATTGTTTCTTCTCCTGTCCCTGATTTTATACTTCAACATCCTGCTAATAACACAAGAAAAGATATACCAATACATAAACTAATAGTTTTTTTTGTATTCATAATAAAGTATTTAATAGATAAAAGAATTATATTTTAGTTATCTCATATCAATCCTTTGTATCTTTGAGTTGAAATCACAAGGTTACAATTTTATTCCTGAGTTCGTCGGCTAATGCATAATTCTTATCCTGTTTAGCTTGTATCCTCTGATCTGCAAGTGCCGTCACTTCAGCTGGAATTTTTTCTATTTTGATGTCTTGACCGATTCGATCAAAGAGTCATATTTTTAGAAGGGTTTTTTCTAACCAATACAATGCTACAAAAAGATCATTGGTATCTACTTTTTCTATTTTGTCCAATGAGTTTATTGATTGATTAACAATCGCAAGTACTTGTGGCATATTCAAGTCATCCATCAATGCACTCATTATATCTTCCAATGCATCACCAACATATTTAGAAGTAATGGTTTCTTTGATCTGTTCGTATGGCATATTATCAAATTCTATAATAATTTTGGTATGCGTATCAAAAAGTTTCTGCATCTTTTTGATGAGATTATTCCTAGAATTTTTTGCCGTCTGTAATAAATCCTCATTGAAATCCAAAAAATTACGATAATGTGCTGTCAAACAAAGATATCTAAAATCCAGTGGATGAAATCATTTTTCTACCAATGCATCTACGGTAACTAAACCGCCCTCTGATTTGGATTGTTTTTTTCCTCATAAATTGAGAAACTGATTATGCATCCAATATTTGACTCGTGGATGAGTGCCTAATGCACATTCGGATTGTGCTATTTCATTCACGTGATGAACAGAGATATGATCTACTCCTCCTGTATGAATATCAAATTGCTCTCATAGATATTTAGTCGCCATTGCACTACACTCAATATGCCAGCCAGGAAATCCTTTTCCCCATGGAGAGTCTCGCTCCATCTGTCTATGTTCGTTGATGGGAGAAAATTTTCGTAGGCCGAAATCAGTTTTATTTTTTTTGTTGTCATTTTCTATCCTTGCTCATTGTTGGAGTCAAGAGATATCAAGTCTTGCAAGATATCCATAATCTTTTATTTTACTTGTATCCATATAGATTCCATCATTGGGAATAGTATAGGTATATCACTTTTTTTCAAGTTGTTGAATCATTATTATCTGTTCTTTGATATGCTCTGTTGCTCTACAAATAGTCTCATATTCGTCAATATTGAGTAGATGTAAATATCTTTTAAAGCTTGCAATATATTTATCGGCAAGTTCCCAAACCGTCATATTGTCTCTTTTGGCTCATTTTTCCATCTTATCTTCACCTTCATCAGCATCAGACGTCAGATGACCTACGTCTGTCATATTCATAACTGTATGGACCGGATATCCCATAATTTTCTCCAAGGTATTGTGAAGAATATCTCGACAAATATATGCTCTCATATTTCCAATATGTGGATCTCGATATACGGTAGGTCCACATGAATAGAGTCCGATAAAATCTTTTTTGGGTCATGTGTAATTTTTATCTTCCATCAAAGGTACGAAGAGTTCTTTCTTGCGAGTAAGTGTATTATATATATGTAGTTGCATAGAACATATACAAAGAATAAAATCACCTATACTCTAATAAATCTAAAAACAAATTCAATTGGAATATAATATAATCTTTATGCTATAGATTGATTTTTTGTTACTTTTCCTTATAGCATTAGCGTTTTTTTACTCCTATATGTAATATGCTGGATTTTGGAATCCTCGGGAATAATGCCAGGAATCTCCTCTATATAAAAAAATTCAATGACAAAAAAGGTATTCGTCTAGCGAATAATAAACTACAGACGAAAGATTTTCTTATAGAAAGATGAATTCCGTTTGCTAAAACGTATGGTATTATTTCAAATCGTAAGGAACTCTATGAATTTGATTTTGCTTATTTACCCAAAAAAAACTTTGTCGTAAAGCCGAATCAATGAAGTAAGGGACAAGGAGTATATATTGTAAAATATATCGAAGAAGAACATATTGCATGAATTATTCCAGAGCATACCATTTCTAAAACCCCACCTACATATCAAAAACGATGAAAAAAAATAAAAAAGATGTTTTTCCAAAAATTTGAAGATTTGCAACATCATGGAAAATATCAGATAGGAAACGAACTTCTGACTGATCAAGAATTTAGGAGACGTTTACTCGATATTCTTGATGGAAAATATTCTATGACGCTCGGATGAGACAAAATTATTATCGAAGAAAAACTAATCGCTGGCGAATTATTTAAGGATTTTTGTGAATATGGTCTAGCTGATATCAGAGTTATCGTATTTAACCTTGTTCCTGTAGCTACCATGATTAGGGTGCCGACGAAAGCTTCAAATGGGAAAGCTAATCTTGCTCAGTGATGACTAGGTTTTGGTATCGAAGTAGGAAGTGGTAAAATTACTTCACTCCTCTGGAAAAATAAGATTTATAAAAATAAATTTCCAAAAAAATTTATTAACCTTCACAATAAAAAAATACCTTATCGGAATGATATTCTTTTTCTTTCTTCCAAAGTACAGTATTTCGTCAATCTTTGATATCTTGCTCTCGATTGGGTCATTACGAACGAATGACCAAAACTTCTTGAAATAAATGCAAGAGCCTGATTGGAAGTACAGAAAGTGAGTGACACAAAATTAAAGAATATTTTGGATAAAATAGAAGATCTCAAAATTATCGATCCAGAAAAATGAGTAGAGATAGCAAAAAGTCTTTTTACTCCAGAAAAATCTGATCTTCTGTGACAACACAAACTTCTCTACCTTTCACAATATGCAAATTTCATCATCAAAGAGAAAGAAGAAGAGGAAAAAATAGATGTCATCGTGGAAGTTGATCTGAATAAATCATGAAATTATATGTCACAAAAATTATTTAATAAAATCAAAGAAAATAAAAGAGAACGATATATTGATCTCTATGAAAATGAAATAACTCTCAAAAAAGCAAAGTTTTCTAGCTTAGAAAGTTTAGCAGACAATAAAATTATCCTAGGAAACAAAACCGCTAGCAACTATCTCGTAAAATCCATACATAAAACCTTTGCTACGGTAGATACTATTGATATAAAATATATTCAACCACTTGAAATAGCAGAACTACATAATATTGATCAAAAAATAGAAAAGCTAAATAAAAGACTTAATCTTTCATCCAAACTGAGACCAGTCAATTATTTCAGTGAGCTTGATAAATTTATTACCTTATATGGTAAATATAATCCTATCTTTAAATACAAACGACCCGAAGAACAAAGACTTCTCCAGACCAAAGAAGAGATACTCAGACTGCAAGAACAACTCAATAAACTCAAAAGTCCATTTATACAACTTTTTCTTGAGAAGCTTGAAGAATTAGAATTCAGAAGAAAACTTATCCTTGGGTATACGCAACAAAATTTCGATCAAATAGCGATATATAATAAAAAACTCTTTGGTGACTTTGATGATGAATTATTAAAAATATCCAAAGAAAAAATTTTTGCACTCAAAGAAGATAATCAAAAACTTTTGTGAGAACCACTTACCTTATCAGAGATAGAAAAAGCCGTAGAAAAATATCTTGCAGAAAAAAAAATCTATGGAGTGGATATTGTTTTCAGTTATACCAACCTTTCTAGGATATCGGTTATTATGTGAAAAAGCATCAAGATAAGCATTTCTAAACATGGTATCTTTAGAGAGAAAGAATTACTTTCTATCCTTGCGCATGAAATCGATACACATCTCGTGAGATATCTCAATGGACTCAAATCTTGACGAAATATCTTGAAGTCTGGAACATGAAATTATCTCAAAGACGAAGAATGATTGGCTATTTACAATGCAACTAAATTTCTACCTGAGCAATATGATAAAGACAGTATTTATAAAAAATATTTCATTACCAAAGAAGCTGAGAGATTTGATTTCAAAAAGACTGTTGAGCTGCTAAAATTTCTCTATCCAGAAAGAAGTTTAGAAGGACATTTTAAAGCTGCATTGAAAATAAAAAAATGAATTATAGATACCTCTACCATACATATATGAACAACCATGATCAAAAATAAAATATATTTGGAATGATATACTACTATCAAAAAATGGTCAGAAAATTGATTTTTTAATGATAAAATATATAAAGGGAAAGTAAAAATTAAAGATTTAGATTTTATACTATAAATATGCTAAAAATTTCTATAGAAACTTGATATATTAATAAATCTTCGTGAACTGATACGTATGGGACAAGATTTTTTATGCAACAATATTTTCAAAAATACAATATCGAATTAGTAAGAGTAAGTCTAAATAAATTCATCAATAAAAAACAATATTTCACAGAATATAATATATTTGATATACACTGAAAAAACGAACTCATTAAAAAAAAGTATATACCTAATATTATATGGAGCAGACATCTAAGTGGTATTTATCATAAATATAATACATTTAAACACATACCAACTATTCCATCGCAAAAAATAACCATCATAAGCAATGATAAATTCGAGAACTATCAATTCGTCTGAAAATATCAGCCATTTACAACTCTACTATCAAGCTTTTTTACAAATACATCTATTCAAAAATCGTTTACGAATAAAATCGTTATAAAACCAATAAGAGCACATTCAGGAAAGTGAATAATTTTAAGTACTATCCCAGAACTTTTGAAAAAAAAGAAAAAATATAATGGTTTAGAAGAGCTTTATATTGTACAACAGTTTAAAGATTTCGGTAAGTGATATCCATGAATATGTGCGGGTAATCACGATGTCAGATTTATGTTTGCAGGTAAGAATATAATAGAATCCACACTAAGGATCCCAAAAAAATCAGATTTTAGAAGCAATATATGATTATGATGATCTCAATATTTATTAGAAAAAAAATATATACCCAAAGATTTATTGTCTCTTACAAAAAAAATATATAAAAAATTAGATATTAATGATGATAATATTTTTTCTATGGATTTTGCATACTGCAAAAAAGATAAGCAACGATATCTTTTAGAAATTAATGCATCCCCAGGGACTTGGTATTATCAAACAGACAAAAAAAAACTTGCAACTATCTGTCGTGGATTAGTAAATTTTTTTAAAAAATATAAAACAAACACTTCTTTTATATAAAATACTTAATAATGATAAAAGCTGTTAGAATTACTTGAACCAGAAAGATCTTAGATAATGAGAAAAGATTTAAAATGTCAGCCAAAAAAACATGATGAATCACAATAGATTTTTTGTGTTATTTCGATATTTACTATGATGGACAATTTAAATATCTAAAAAATGATAAAAAAATAAATGATTATAATGTTTTTCGAATAGACTGATTAAGATGAGTAGGTATGAAAAAATGATTAATATACTATTATTGAATATTAAACAAAAAGAAAACTATGGATAGATCATATCTAATCGGTACTGACTATTATTCAAAATTTAATCAATTACTTTTCTTTAATCATTACAATTTTTCTACTCCCACAAGTATTTTTTTTGCTATAGATAATATATATATAAACAAATATATAACACTATTAGAAAATAAATTTATCTATCCATTTATTGCTAAAGATATTTATAAAGATAGGGGGGAATGAGTTCTTCTTGTAGAAAATAGACAACAACTAAAAAATATCATATTGGAGCAACAGAATAATTGTATTCTTTTCCAAGAATATATAGTAAATACATGAGAATTTAGAATTATAACCGTGTGAAACCATATAGTTGGATCATTCAAAAGATATAATCCACATAGCTATAAAAATAACCTTAAAAAATGAACAATATTCGAAAATATAAGTATCAATAGACAGTTAAAGAATACAATAGTAGATATAATTAAAAAATATAAACTAGATTTTTCATGAATAGATATAATTACATCATGAGATAAATACTATTTATTAGAAATAAACATAACCCCACAATTTAAAAGAATGGAAGCGGTAACATGAATAGATGTCATACAAAAACTTATGATGCATATAAAAAAAATAAAATAACTTATTTGCTTATATATAGTAATATTAAAAAAAAATTATCTAGAAAAAATTTTAAAAATATATTAAATAGTTATAAATGAAAATAATGAAAGCGAATCTTAATAATGAAGATGAAATAAACAAAATAGCAAATACTATATATCTTTCTGCACTACATTCTCATTTCTCCTATGCAAGCGATAAATATAAAAACATGATAAATAATTTATATTGAAAATATTTTATTTATAATAAAATATCTATACGTTTTCAAAAATCTACATTGTTTTTTGTAGCCAAAGAAAAAAACAAAATTATATGAATAATAAGATGAACAACTGAAAAAATTTCTGGTCTATATGTATTAAAAGATTGGCAATGAAAATGAATCGGACAGAAATTATTAAAAAATTTCGAAACTGCAGCAAAAAAAGAATGATCTAGCATTATTAGATTAAAATCAAGCAAATACGCTTTGCCTTTCTATCTAAAAAACTGATACATAATTGAGTATAACAATAGATTAATAAAATATATTTAACCTTTACCATCGTTCATGAAAAAAACTATCGCAATTGCCTGTTTATCTTTTGGAAGCATATTCTTATTTACTACTACATCAGCGCAATTTGCGCCTACCGCTTGTGAGTGACAAGTTCACTGTTCTGCCCCAACCACATGAATAGCATATAAAAATACTATAATGTATATAGGAGAACAAGGAGAGGAATTCGATCTTTGATTTCAACAAAATTTTGATAAACAAAAAACATTACTAGAAGAAATATTTATTTCAGACAATAAAAACTTTTCCGAAGATGAAATCCTTACAAAAATAAAGGATAATATTGATGCTATCCAATCAAGTACTACCCTTATCATCAATACCTCAAATTTTGATGTACTGCTCCAACTCTTAGCCAAAGTACATGTTTCAGATAATCTTAATTTCAAAGACAAAACTATTTATCTGATTACCAATAGTAATAAGTTTTTTCTCAAAAGAATATTGGCTAAATATATTAAACCCATTGAAATAAATAAAATATATACTATTTCGCAAGATAAGCTGCTAAATTTTCTTTCCACGCTTTCTCTTGGAAAAATAACTAATGAAGAATCCTATATCTCTCCGTTTTCTCTTTCATTCCAAGAGACACCAAAGTATCTTGCTATCTCCTATCTTGTGGATCGTCTCATCTATCATTGATTTCCTATAGAACTTATTACTATGTTTCTTGTTCTTTCTTTGTGAACATTATTGATAAGTATCCTCAGGCAAATTGTCGGATTTTCTATCTTTGGTATCTATAGTCCGCTACTCTTTGCCGTATCTATGTCCATTCTCGGCGTACCATTTAGTCTTACCTTGCTTGCTATCTGATTGATAACAAAATTATTGATGAGCCTCTTTACTAAAAAAATATATCTGCTTCACAACGCAAAAACATCACTTCTGATTCTTCTCTATTTTTTTCTTATGTTACTTATCCTTTGATGTAATACTATATTCTGACTCAATCTTATCGATATAACTATTTTCACCAACGGATTTATCATTTTCCCTATGATTTTTATTATCCTTGTAAGTGACAAAGTCTTTAATGAATGATTTAAACTTTTTAGTATTGGTCGGCGAGTAGCATTTGTTGAATTTCTTCTCGTCTCTTTCGCAGTATATGGACTGTTTTATCGAACATCACTAAAACATTTACTCTTGGCTTTCCCAGAATTATTAATCCTGATATTTATCCTGAATATTGCTGTCGGAAGATTTACTGGACTCCAACTTCTTGAATATCTCCGCTTTATGCCATTGATAAAAAAATCCTCAGAATCTGAGGAAGAAGAATAAAAATATGTTTACTACCAAATTTCTAGTGCAGGAAAAACTATACTAAGATTTGAAATTTTTCTAGTTCCTTAAGTAATTGTGCTATTTTACCACGAGAGTATATGATAACATTCACTCAAAGCGGTATAGCAGCTGATGTAAATTCCTTTCTATCATCAATATATACAATCTCTTCTGGTTTAACACCAGATTCTTTTATCATTATTTCTATAAATTCTTTTTGTGGTTTATTTACATGATACATATATGAATATACCTCACCATCAAAAATATGTCTAAATTTGTACTTATTATCTAAATATTCTACCCTGCTTTTGATATTACCAGAAAAGATAAGCAATGTATATTTTCATTTAAGTCATTGTACCAGAGTATATATATCATCATCTAGCTCATAACAATCGTACCATTCTTTTTTGATGAGTTGTGCATCATATCATTGTGGGAGCTTTTTTTGCGCCCAAGACCAAAAATCACTATCAGACATACGTCATTTCCTCAATTCAATACTCTCTGGTGAATTAAGAATTCCTGACACAATAGATGGATTATATCAACATGTACGGGTAAGTTCATCAATTACGCTTGATTTGCCTTCAGAAAATAAGACACCACCAAGATCAAATGCGATTGCTTTTATCATAATCTGTCTCTAATAATTAAATAGGTGTCGATATTATTATTATAGATTTTTTTATTCAAAATACTTATTTTTCTTATTTAACCATCGGTCTGACTGTCTTGTTAGTTCTTTATGGTCTTCCGGATTTAATAAGAAGTGTTTTACTGCTTCTTCAAGAAATATAGTATTTTGACTTCCTTTACAAACGACAAGATAATCGTTTTTATCTTCTTTGAGTATTTTCTGGATATGTTTACCAGCAATATTGGCGTCATAAAATTTTTCTACCTTGTTTTTATCGTATCCAACCTTTTCCAATTCATCAGCTAGATAGTCCACCATACATTTTCCCACTAAGATTACCTGGTCTGCTACTTGAGAAACATATCCAGCAATCATTCTATGTTCACGTTCCGTTAAATCACCAAGCTCTCTCATATCTCACAGCACAAGAAGTATTTTCCTTTGAGGGAATAATTGCATTTTGATATTGTGAGCCGTGTTGATTATTTTCCTTATGCTAAGTGGCGAAGCGTTATACGTTGAATCTATGACCACACTATTTTCTATCCCATGAAAAATAGAAAGCCTTCCTGGTTGTAATTGATATATAAACTCAAGTGTTTTGTGTGAACCGTTTCTTAATATCGGATTTTCTGGTCTCGCTTCTGCTCTTGCATATTTGTAATCTAAAATCCCTGCAATAGCGATTCAGAGACCAATGTAGCCATAATTTGCTTTACCAAGGATATTTGTTGTGATACTATATTTTTTTTCTTTAATCCGAAGATGGAATTGTACTCCAACTCATCATTTGAAATTTGAGAGAAAGAATTTTTCATCTTTGAAAAAAATATCAGCTGCAACGTCGTGTCCTTCCGTCTGATAGGTCAGATAATCTATATGTAAATGATCTTTTAGTTGTATTGCATAGGCATCGTTAGCATTGAGAAATCCCATTTCTAAAGTGTTTTTCAACATTTTTACTTCTTCTTTCGCTATCTCAGCTGGATTTCCGAATTGTTCTGAATGCACAGCATCTATAGCCGTGAAAATTCCTATATGCGGTTTGGTGATAGTCAAAAGAAAATCCATCTCCCCTGGACGATCGATTCCGTATTCCAAGAGTATGATATCGTAGGGTTTGGATCAGAAAAATCTTTTTCGAATAAGTGTAGTTAGCGTTGAAATAAAACAGAATATATTTGGTTCCCATGTTTCAATTTGAAAAATCGAGAGAGAAAGTCCAAGTTCTCCATTGAAGTTTTTAGGCGATGTATAAATTTTTTTATTGGGAATAAATTGTTGTAACGTCTGATAGACGATCATACGGCAAGAAGTTTTCCCCACACTCCCATTGATTCCGATTACGTGAGGATTGTGCCTATTAATATATCAATGAGCTAATTTCCCAAGTAGCTTATAGTACCATCGCAAGACTTTGTTTTTCATGAAAATCTTTATAGAGTAAATTCTATTAATTCTCCTGTGTTATATAGTGATTTCTTTAGTAGCTTTTTCAAATACCTCTTTTACATCATCAAACGTTAACGTATTTAGAACTTCTTTTTTTGTCATCCAAACTGCTGAGGTAAGTTCTTTTGTTGTAGTAATAGGTCAAATATTAGATCCGTCAGCTAAAAATACGCGATAGACGGCCTTTTTTCATGCCCTTTCTTTCTTTTTTGGTCAGAATACGAATTCTTGAGTAACATTAGTGGGAATTAAAGTATATTTTTCTGGATCAATAGCTAACTCTTCATCGACTTCACGGTGGCCAGTATCTGAAAGTTCATTGTCTCGTGTTTCTTTTGCTCAGCTCACAAAGCTGATATTTTCTGTTTCCTTGTTTTGTACGACCAAATATTTTTTTCTACCCATCTCTTTTTTGTAGAAAAGAATTATGGCTCATTGCACAATGTCCTGGTCTTCTTTATCATCATGAGGTACGTTTTTCATAAACAAAATTTATGATATAAATAATTTATTCTTCAAATGTCTTCTCCATTATAAGAGTAATGATAACCGCTATAGGTACTGCGAACAGTGCTCAGATTACTCATAAAATCAATCATCATATAATCATGCTAATGAAAATGACTACTGGATTCACCCCTAGTGTTTTATTCATCAATAAAGGTATGATGACATTATTTTCCAATTGTTGGATAAGGAATACTACACCTATCATAATCAATGATCCATATGTACCGAAATGAATAAATGCGACAAGTACAGCCGCGAATCATCAGATGAATGGTCAAACATATGGAATAATTTCTGTTATGGCGGCAATAGCTGCAAGTGCTCATTTCTGGGGAAGATCGATACCGAAAGCAGAGAGTATCCACAAAGATATATATAATGCTAACCCGATAAAAAGACACAACAACATCTGACTTTTGAGTCGAATACCGAGTTTTTTATAAATCCTTTCAATCTTCATATAAATGAGCTTATATTTCTTTTCTCCACCAAGTCCGGCAATAAATTTCATTACTGCGTCTTTTTGGATAGAAAACAATACTGCGAGGGTCATTACAATAAGCGTCTGAGCAATGAGGTTGAAAAATGTGCTTACTGCGCTTACTGCCATGGTACCAATATTTCTTGCATACGATGTGCCTAAATTCACTATTTGAGAAATATTCTGTTGTAATTGGCTCTGTACTGATGAAACAACATTAGAATTATTGAATGAATCCAAAAGCATGGTTTTGATCCCTCATGGAATCCGATGAGTATCTTGAATAATGCTGATTAGTGATTTTGTAGCTAGTATATTTTGAAAGTGTGAAATATTACCTATGATAATTGTCATAATATCTGACAACTGACTGAGAATAAATGGGACGATAAATATCATAGCCCCGAAAATCAAAACGATAAACAACAAATATGTTAATACAATGGCTATTCCCCTATACGACAATAATCTTTGGAAAAAACTTATGACAGCCTCCATAGCGAGAGACACGATGTATGCCATAAAGATAAGATAAATGATGCTCAAGGATGTGTATACAAATAATCACAAAAAAAGCACTAATATACCAAATGCCCAAAATTTAAAAAACATCCTATTGGTAATTACAAAGGGAGGTGTTGCTGGCCTTTTTTCTTGTTTCTGCTGTTCTTCAAGTTTTTTTTCTAATTTTTCTAGTTCTAGCAATTGCTTTTTATTGTCAGATTTGATCGATTTAAAAAAACTTGATCCGCCTTCCATGATTTTGTGAATTAAAGCCATGATCTTCTACTAAATGATTAAAACTTTCAATTGACACGAAATCTACCAGTAAATCATTTCCATGCCTTTCCAAACTCATCTTGTATATATCTTATTGTATCTTTTTTGGATAAATTTGCAATTTTTTTATCAATCTCTCAGACACGATCTTTGGATAGTACAATAAAAATCTTATAAAAAATATCACTTATAGAATTTTTCATTATATCGTGTTCTTGTATATATTGCATAATTGCTCTTTTTATGACATGTCTCACTACAGATCTTTTTGATATTTTGATAGTTACATGAGAAGAAATCTGATTATATTTGATCCCAGGATATTGCTTAACATAAAAAAAGCCAAATAGTCATTGACTCAAATACTGTCTTTTTCTTGTGATAAAAATAACATCTTTTCCTGTTAAACGGAGTTTCTGTGGTAACAAAAGAACACATTTAGCATGTAAAAATACTGATATATTTTTAAAATTAAAATATATAATTACCAACTCAATAATTTTTCATTACATTTCGTACTTATTCTGTTGGTGAATTAATATTTCTGAATTTCATCATAGTCCCTTCAGCAATCTTATATTTTGCTGCAATTCCTGCATTGATCTCTAGGACGTATTTTGCTCAGATTTCTGGTTTATACACTGCACAAGGGTCTTCGGTACATGGTTGTGCAGTTACCACAGAGACTACTCTATACTGATCGTCAATTCGAACCATATCTAAAGGAATAAACGTATTTTTCATCCGGAAAGCATATATATCAGATTTGGGAAATAGAAAGAGCATTCCTTTTTTTTCGTCCATCCCTGTACGATTCATAAGTCCTAATTCTTGTTCTGCTGCGGTACGAGCCAACTCTACAGTAAAGCATGTTTCTTGCGCACACACTTGTAATGCCGTATTTTTTCTGTGAATATAATTGGAAATGAACATATACACTACCATAAAAAATAAGAGTCAAATCGCGACCCAAGTCCAGGAAATATGTTTAATGTTGTTTTTCATGACTATTTTTATAGAATAAAGACTCTATCAATATATATTGTATCAACTCTTTGATAGTATATATTGTATTGTCCCATAATGTCTTTTTATTTTTTCTTTATTCGTACTATGAAACGTTTTTTAAGATATCTTGTAGCACTTCTGATTGTGCTTGTCTGTATATATGGTTTTTGGGTGTGGTTGCAATATAAATGAGCTACCGTCATCAAAAAAACAACTGTTTCTATTATGACTGAGCTGGCAAAAATAGATAAATTGGAAACGGTTACCAGGAGTTTTAGTAAAACTATCGAAGGAGAACAACAACTAGCAAATCTTATTCCTGGCATTGGTGTAGATCAGATTGTTGGTAGTGCTTTGTTTAAAGACAAAATGGTATTGAATGTCAATGGACAAGTACATGCTGGGTATTTTGTCGGTGATATAGCGACGTGAGCTATACAAGTATCTCGTGATGGTGCTGTTACCATTCTATTAGGAGAACCTCAAGTATTTTGAGTAACTCTTACTGGAACCACGAAAAGTGAAAAGCTTGGCATCATAACCCAAAGTGACATAGATATGGAAAATGCACTTAGACAAAAGGCTGGTGAGATGATGATCCAAGAAGCATTGAGTGGAAATATTCTTCAAAATGCAAAGAACAATGCCCAAAACACATTACAGACTTTATTTTTGAAGGCTGGAATCCAAATAAAGGAGGTAATTATCAAATGAACGGGAGATTTACAACAATAGGTCAATTTTCATTTGAAATCGGTATGGGAATTCGTATATATTTTTCACGTGATTTTTTTTTTAGCTCGAACACGACAAAAATCTACAATAAAAGATTTTTTCGATAAGAGAGCTATACCGAGCGTTTAGTATCGGTATTGTAGGAATTTCACTTAATTATTAATCTTTTAATTATTTTGTATATACCAATGCCAAGAAGAAAACTAGAAAACAAGACGATAGAGATTATCCTCTTGCAAAGTGACAAACATCTCGGAGAAAAGTTTGAAATCGTTAGAGTAAAACCTATTTTTGCTAGAAATGTTTTGTTACCAAAAAATATCGCTGTTTTAGCAGATGCTAATAATAGAAATAAATTTGCTCAGAAAATGGTAGCTGCAGAATCTGACAGGAAAAAGAAAGCTTCTGGATTAGAAGATCTTTTCACTAAGCTTCATGGTGACCAAGGTATTACGCTTATAAGAAAAGCTAATGCTGAGGGTACACTTTACGCTAAAGTAGACGAAAACGATATCGCTACAAAGATCAATGAAATATATGGTGTAGAAATCCAAGCTCACTATTTGAAGCTCAAAAAGAAAATCACTGCTCTTGGAAGTTTCACTGTTCCATTTCTTTATAAAGAACTCAAAAAAGATGTAGCAGTTAAGATTGAACAAGATCCTGAAGAAGCAGAAAAAATAGCTAAACATAAAGCTTCAAAAAGCTCTAAAAAATATGAAGAAGTGGTTGCTGAAGAAGGAAAAGTAAAGAAAACAAGAGAAGAAGTTATGGCTGAAAAAGAAGTTGCCAGATTAGCAAAGAGAGAAGAAACAATAAAGAGATTGAAAGAAAAATTTAAAGACTAGAAGCATAACCATGCTTATCATATTCCCGCTTCGCGGGAGTGAAAAAATCCGCCTAGGCGGATTTTTTTATTCTGATATTTTTTTGTATTTTTTCATTGTTTATCTACCGGACGTAAGTCTAGCTAGTTTTCATGCTAATCCGATAATAAATATAATAATCACAAAATCTCAAATAAATTCTGAAAACGATTTTTTCTCTACAAATTTCTTCATTATAATTTCTTTCTGTTTTCCTTCTGATAAATTTTGAAAATCAGGATATTCTTTATTTATCTCATTAATTTTCTCATTTAGTCATTCTTTACCGTATGATGCTACCAATTTATTTATAGTATCATTTAATAGTGAGACTACTTGAATCGCATCTAAAGAATCGAGTTTATGTTTTTGAAAATCAGCTGCTGTAGCTACATAGGTTTTTGATTTTTCGCCACCTTTCCAATCTGGGTTTTGTGCAAAAACTCATTGAATGTCTTTGTTGGTTTCTTTATTGGTTGCTGCCACTCCTTCTTGTGTCGCACCCACTAGTCCAAATCCAAGGCCAAGTCATAGACCAACTTTTACTGATTTTTTCATGTACTTTGTTGTAGTAAATAAAATCTTTACATATATTATATATATTATTTTATGCTTGTCAAATTTACAAATGGATTTTGTAAAAATATAGACCTACTATCAGTTACCAGTAGATTTTTGATGGAAAAAAAATATATATATACTTACTTTTACCACTATTATATATCAGTATGTTATTTGAGTTACAGTCATCATATAAACCAGCCGGAGATCAAATCAATGCTATTGAGGAAATCAAAGCACTTTTTGAAAGTGGAAAAAATAAAGCTACCCTCCTCTGAGCTACAGGAACGGGTAAGACGTTTACTATGGCCAATATGATTCAGCATCTGCAAAAGCCTACATTAATTATTTCCCACAATAAAACATTGGCTGCACAACTTGCTACAGAGTTTAAATATTTTTTTCCAAACAATGCTGTGCATTACTTCGTATCGTATTTTGACTATTATCAACCAGAAAGTTATCTTCCTGCTCAAGGACTCTACATAGAAAAAGAAGCGACTATTAATCAAGAAATTGAGATGTACAGACTTGCGACCATGGCTTCATTATTGAGTAGGAAAGATGTAATTGTTGTAGCTTCAGCTTCATCACTCTATGGATTATGACAAAAAAGATTCTTTGAAGAGAATTGTTTACAATTTGAAGTAGGAAAACAATACAAGTTTAAAGAACTAAAAAAACAGCTCCTCCATATGCAATACAAACCTATTCTTTCCAAGATAGAACATGGAATGTTTGAATTCAAAGGAGATATTCTGGATATTTTTTCCAGTACAGAAAAATTTGTGTACAGATTACATTTCAACGAAGAAGTACTTGAATTGATTGAACTCAAAGACTCGTTAACGTTTGAACATAAAGAGAATAAAAATAAAGTAACGCTTTGGCCAGCGACACAATTTCTCCAGGATGTCAGCGATATAGAGACGATTCTTGAACAAATGAATGCTGAAAAAGAGCTCAGAGTGAAAGAATTTGAAAAACAATGAATGCTGGTAGAAGCAGAAAGAATCAAAAAAAGAGTAGAATATGATATCAGGATGATCAAAGAAACATGATTTGTAAATGGAATTGAAAACTACTCACTCTACTTTGACAATAGACTGCCTGGCGAACCACCAAACACTATTTTTGATTATTTCCCTGATGATTTTCTCCTTATCGTCGATGAATCCCATATGACCTTACCTCAGCTTAGAGCGATGCCATGAGGCGATAGATCAAGAAAAGCAAATTTAATAAAATACGGTTTCAGACTTCCTTCAGCGGTCGACCATAGACCACTCAGATTTGAAGAATTAGAAGGAATTTTGGGTTGGAAAGATTTGAAAGACATCGTCTTGGATCAAGCATTTGATATTAGCTCCAATGTTTCTAATGCTCACGTAGAGATTTTCAATAAGTATAAAAAAATGAAAGAAGCACGTGGAGAAAATCAGTTAATGACTTTGGTCAAAAAGCATAAAAAAGATACAAAATCTATTTTTCTCTCAGCTACTCCTTCGGAATATGAACTGAAATTGTCTGATAAAATCGTAGAACAAATCATTAGACCTACAGGACTTTTGGATCCAATTACCTACGTTTATCCCAAATCAGGAAATTATGATTCTCTCATCCTCAGTATAGATACCTTGCTCAAAAAAAAGCCTCATCTTCAAGAATTTATGGATGGATATTCATTAAAAAATTGACTGGAAGAAGTCTTTGGAGAGGAATAATCCATATATTTACATTCACGAATGTTTTATTTTTTTATTCTATATGATACAATATATTGTTCTATTGTGAGCTATGGTAAGCCTATGAGGAGCTTTTTCTTATATTAAAGATACCATCAAGGGGAATACAAAACCGAACAGAGTTTCTCGATTAATGCGATCTATAGCACCATTGATAGCAACTGCAGCAGCTTTATCTGATGGTATTCATCGAGCAGTTCTTCCTGTTTTTATGTCCTGATTTGGTCCTTTATTAATATTTATCGCTTCATTTGCCAATAAAAAATCATATCGAAAACTTGGAAAATTTGACTATATTTGTGGTGTTTCTTCTGCATTAGCATTGTTGTTACGACGAATCACCAAAAACCCATCAATTGCTATTGTTTTTGCTATAGTCAGCGATGCTCTTGCTGCGATTCCCACACTTATAAAATGATTGACACATCCTCAAACAGAGTCAGTCGCAGCATTTTTTGGATGACTATTTAGTGCATCGACAAGCTTTTTTGCGCTAAGAACATTTGGCTTCACAGAACTTGCTTTTCCGATTTATTTAGTAATTACAGATATACTATTAATTAGTTCTATTAGTATTGGAAAGATTAGAAACGACATACATTCTTGAAAAAATATATAAAAAAAGGAGCTCATACAGCTCCCAGTTTTGTCTAGCAATACATTTTAATTCTGTTTTCCGTTACACCTTCTTTGTGTTTCCGACTTGTTTTTATTTCGAACAAGCTTTTTTCTGTTTGAAAGCACACACAAAATATCCGTACGTTATTGAGCGAATTCGTTTGCTTGAATACGCTTCGACGCAACGAAAATGATGTTTTTAAAGACAGGTATTTCCGTAATATTAATTTCCCGTTTGTGTTTGGAAAATATAATATTTTTCCCTCTTACTCTCATTACCCAACCGGAATGAGCCCATTTCCACTGACTTACACCAATACTATGTCCACTAGTACAGACACACAAGTAAAAACATTCATTGTTGTCGTTTTTGTACCCCTCCATTATGGGTGTTAAACTGTCATTAGAAATCTTGATAAGTGTAGGTAAAAGTTTTTTTGGAACACCCTTTTCTATGAGAAAAGCGTGTAAATCATTCATTTCTTCATCCATACCATTTTTCTTTTAATTTCTTTATTTCTGATAATGATATGTCAATAAAAAACAAGTGATTTAATTTTGAATGGTAACTTGCTTTATATAATTGCAATTATAAAGACTTTCTGTATCTTCTAACAAGATTTTTATATATAAAGAACATATGCAAACGCTCTGTAATTTCTCACTTATTAACCTATGATGCACAAAAAATCTCGTAGATAGCCAATATTTTTTGGGGAGACTGTTTGATATGAGCATCAAAACACCTGAATATCAGTTGAACTATTTCACTGATCCATTTGATAAAAAAACGAATATGGTATTTGTAAATACTTGTGGATTTATTTCTTCAGGAAGAGACGAAGCTGATAAAACGGTGAAAAAACTTTTGAAAGCTAAGAAAACGGTGTATTTGCTCTGATGTGCAGTCCAGTATTACAAAAAATTAGTCAAAGAACAATGAATCAAGGGTATTCATTATCTTTCACGAGGAGACTTAAATAAAGTAAATTTGAAAAACATTATGAAATGATACGATAGCAAAATCTTTGGTGATTTTGAATTTAGCACAGGACCTAGAGTGTATACCAATCTAGAACAGAAATTTGAATATCTCAAAATCGCTGAATGATGTGACAATAAATGTACTTTTTGTATCATCCCAGCTATCAGGTGAAAACAACAATCCAGAACTATTCCTGATATCATCAAAGAAGCCGAAAATATGATCCAGAACTGAATCAAGGAGATTATCTTGATAGCCCAAGACACAACCAGATATGGATTCGATAGATACGGGAAATCTGCATTACCGACACTTCTCAAAAGATTAGATAAAATTCCATGAAACTTCAATTATAGACTCCTCTACCTTTATCCAGACATCATGACAATCAGTCATATCAAAGAATTAGCAAAACTAAAAAAACTAATTCCTTACTTCGATATTCCACTACAACATATTAGTTCTCCTGTCCTCAAAAGAATGGGAAGATTCTATGATGAAGGATATATCATCAAATTTTTAGATCAGATTAAAAAAACCTTTCCGATTGGATTTATTAGAACCAATCTTATCATCGGATTTCCCGGCGAAACGGAAAAGGATTTTGATAAGCTCATGAATTTTGTAGATGAAACAAAATTTAATAATATAGCTTTATTTGAGTATCATGATGAACCGCTTGCTGCTTCAAGTAAATTGGAAAATAAAGTCGGCTACGATATTATTAGAGCGAGATTTACCAAAATAAGACAACTCGTAAATAGACAGTTGATTGACCAGGAAGAGATGAGAAAAGGAAAAAAAGAAACATGATATATCATGGAAATAGATTACCCCACCCTTAATCCCTCCCCATTGCATGGAAAGGGAACTAGACTAGCAAGGGTATATAC
>Ga0194052_1000202_pt1 | contig 41626 bp, 38 predicted proteins | sample SepL226m_MetaG_FD_160117 | JGI IMG/M metagenome (GOLD analysis project Ga0194052, IMG submission 160117) | Anoxic zone freshwater microbial communities from boreal shield lake in IISD Experimental Lakes Area, Ontario, Canada - Sep2016-L227-6m | ecosystem: Environmental > Aquatic > Freshwater >...
TCCTTATACCATTTATCGTAAATAAAGTCAGTTTTTTCTCCAGAAGCCTTCCATGATCTTATTGTTCCATTTGTTGTAATAGAAAAAAGAGCAGTATCTTCATTGTCATTTTTGTTTAAAAAATAATTAAGATTAGGTGATACTCTGATGTCAATAAATTCGCCATAACTTTCTTGTGGTTCTGATGCTTCATCTACTGATGGAATGGTGTTTAGAAAATTAATCCATTCATTGATTTTTTCTTTAGCTTTTTCTTTTGAATTTAATCCTTTAAAAAGAATAAAAGCGCCAATTGGTGGTTTTGGAATTTCTTCCTTGCGTAAGAATTTTTTTAAGGCTTTTAGCCAATATTCTCCATTTTCTCCATTTAAATTATCCAGGAGATTGCTTAACGGTCCCTTAACTTGAGAGAGCGTTAAACCAGTGTTTTGTTTTTCCATTTTACAGTGGTTTTTAAATTGTAAAAGAATTTATGAGCTTAGAAATAATGAAATATATAGCTCTTTTTCGTATTTCGTTTAAATTCTATCATATAACTTTAAAAAAGTCAAATTTTAATAAATTTATCCTTTTAAAAAATGGGGTTTTGTGATATATTCTAATTGTTATGACAGATGTTGTTTTTCACAATATTCGTGTTTCTTATGATGAATCTCACGAACGAGTGCGAAATTTTGTGACTTATTTAAAAGATTTAAAACGCAAGGAAGAAATGACAGCTTATTATGATGAAGCACGAGGTCATAGTGATGGTAAGATTCATATTGATGACGGAAAAGGAAATGAATTTACTTTAGTTTGTCGTAGTGGTCATAATTGCGAATTAAGATTAAGAGGAATGTAATAAAAAATTTATGGAACAAGAAATACAAAAAGGAAAAGAGCATCCACTTTCAAAAGTTATAAATGAAGCTGTAAAAATTTTTACTGACTTGGGTTTTGAAGTGGCGACTGGTCCTGAGCTTGAAGATGTATGGCATAACTTCGATGCATTGAATGTTCCAAAAGATCACCCAGCTCGCGACATGCAAGATACTTTTTGGATAAAAGGGGAGGAAGGAAAAGTTTTACGAACACATACTTCATCAGTACAAATTCGTTATATGGAAAATTTTGCAAAATCAGAAAAGAAACCACCATTCGCAATTATTTCTCCTGGAAAATGTTTTCGTAATGAAGCTACTGATGCATATCATGAAATGCAATTTTATCAGATTGAAGGTTTAGTAATTGGTGAAAATATTAGCTTAGCAGATTTAAAAGGAACTTTATCTCACTTTGCTAAAAAAATGCTTGGAGAAGATACGAACTTAAGATTTAGACCAAGTTTCTTTCCATTCACTGAACCATCGATTGAATTTGATTTGAAATATAGAGGAAAGTGGTTGGAGATAGGTGGAGCAGGCATGGTGCATCCTAAAGTATTAGAGAATTGTGGAATTGATTCAAGTAAATATCAAGGTTTCGCTTTTGGTCCAGGACTTGAAAGACTGATGGTTATCAAATACGGCATGCCAGATATCAGACCAGCTTATCAGGGTGATCTAAGATTTAATCAGATATAAAACTATGAAAATATCTTACAATTGGTTACAAGAATATTTTGAAGAAGAATTACCTTTAGCGGAAAAAGTTTCTGAAGGAATTATTTTTCATTCTTTTGAAGTTGAGGAGATGGAAAGAGTCGGTAACGATATAGTTTTCGATGTAAAAGTTCTTCCAGATCGTAATCATGACTGTCTTTCACATTGGGGAGTCGCCAAAGAAGTTGGTGCGATTTTTAATTTAAAATTAAAAAATGAAAAATATAAAACTTTTGAACCAAAAGAGACCAATTTGGAAATAAAAGTTGAAGATGAAAAATGTCTACGATATATGGGTAGAATTGTTCGCAATGTAAAAGTAACAGAAAGTCCAAAATGGTTGAAAGAAAGACTAAATGCTATTGGACAAAAATCTATAAATAATATTGTGGATGCAGCGAATTTCGTAATGTTTGATCTCGGTCAACCTATTCATTGTTTTGATTTAGATAAGTTAGAAAGTTCTAAAATAATAGTTCGAAATGGTAAGGAAGGAGAACATTTGACAACATTAGATAAAAAGGAAATTAATCTAGATAGTTCAATTTTAGTTATTGCAGATGGTTCGACAGGCTCACCACAAGCGAACGAACCTTTAGCTATTGCTGGAATAAAAGGTGGTACAAAGGCTGAAGTAGATATGAATACAAAAAATATTGTTATTGAAGTTGCAAACTTTAATGCTACGACAACTAGAAAAACTTCAAAGAAAATAAATATTTTAACTGATGCCGTAAAAAGATATGAAAATGAAATAAGTCCTGAATTATGTACAAAAGTGATGGATGATATGACTGATTTGATTTGGGAATTAAATGAAGATGCTGATATCGAAAAGATTATAGATATTTATCCTAAAAAAGCAGAAGTAAGAGTAGTATCTGTTTCAGTAGACTATATAAACAAAAGACTCGGTATGAATTTTCCAAAAGAAGAAATTGAAAGTGTTTGGAAAAGGTTAAATTTTGAATACAAAGAAGAAAATAATGTTTTTGACATTACAGTGCCAGTGTTACGCTTAGATATTACAGGCCCACATGATTTAGTAGAAGAAGTTGTTAGAATTTTAGGTTATGAAAGAATTGAAGAAAAATTACCTATATTGAATTTAACTCCAGAAGTAAATAAAGATTTTTATAAAATTCTTTATGCTCGTAATAAGTTTTTAAACAAAGGATATAGTGAGGTTATGACTTATGCTTTTTGCAATACGGGGGAAGTGGAAGTACTTGCTAGTGCATCTGATAAAAAGTTTTTACGAACAAATCTAACTGATGGATTAAAAGAAAGTTTGAAATTAAATCAGCTGAATGCACCACTTTTGGAAATGAAAGAAATAAATATTTTTGAAATTGGAACAGTTTTCTTCAAAGACAAGGAGGAAATGCATATTGCATATAATGAAAAGAAAAATATTTTAGAAAAAACTCTTGAAGAATTTTTCAATGAGAACATTCCTACAGAAGAGCACGGATATATTTTTACTGAGAAAAATTCTCATGAAGAATTTAAACCATGGTCAATTTATCCTTTCATTGCACGTGATGTGGCTGTTTGGGTTCCTGAAGGGGAAGACTCAAATGTTCTTAAAGAATTGTTAAAAAACAATGGTACAGATTTATTAGTTCGAGAGCCATATATGTTCGATTCCTTTACTAAGGATGGCCGAACTTCCTATGGTTTTCGTCTTGTTTTTCAATCATATGACAAAACTCTCACTGACGACGAGATAAATATCATAATGACTAAAATAAGCCATAAAATAAAGGAAAATTCAAGGTGGGAATTAAGATAAAAAATTAGTTTTTTAGTCTATTTTCTGATATAATATAGTAAGCAAAAATACTATTTTTGCTATTATTTTTTAGGTTAATTTAATTAAAAAATGGCAAAAGAAAAAGAAACAAAAAAAGGCAATGGGCATCATTATGATGCTTCTGATATTTCTGTTCTAGAAGGTCTTGATCCAGTACGTCGTCGTCCGGGTATGTATATCGGTACGACTGGTATCGATGGATTACATCATTTGATTTGGGAAATTTTTGACAACTCACGCGATGAAGCGATGGGAGGTTTTTGTGATAATATCGAGCTTGTTCTTTTGCCTGGTAATCGTATTCGTGTAGCTGATAATGGCCGAGGTATTCCAGTTGATATTCATAAAAAAACAAAAGTCTCTGCACTTGAAACAGTTATGACTACACTTCATGCTGGAGGAAAATTCGGTGGTGAAGGTTACAAAGTTTCTGGAGGTTTGCACGGAGTAGGTGCGTCAGTTGTGAATGCACTTTCTATTTACTGTAAGGCTGAAGTTCATAAAGATGGAGGTAAATACATGCAGGAATATTCCCAGGGAAAGAAAAAAACAGCTGTTAAAAAAGTTGGTTCTTCTAAATTAAATGGAACAATTATTACTTTCGAACCAGACGTAGAAATTTTTAAAGATATTAAATTTGAATGGAATACAGTTGTTAGTCATATTCGTCAGCAAGCATACCTTGTTAAAGGATTGAAAATTGCTATTATCGACGCACGCGAATATGAAGGTAAGATAGATGATTCAGGAATTTTTTATTTTTCAGAGCTTGGATTAGAACTTCCTTCTACTTCATTTTACTTCGAAGGTGGACTTATCTCACTTATCAAATATTACAATAAATTTCAAAAGCCAATTCATTCAAGTATTTTTTATGTTGAAAAAGAATTCGAAGATGTGCAAGTTGAAGTTGCATTGCAGTATGTTGACGATATCGTAGATCGCATTATTCCTTTCGCAAACAATATTTACACAGGTGAAGGCGGAACTCATGTAACCGGTTTTAAAACTGCACTTACTCGAACACTAAATACATACTGTAAAAAGAATGAAATGATGAAAGAATCCGAGGGTGGATTTACTGGTGACGACGTACTTGAAGGATTGACTGCTGTTGTTTCAGTTAAGCTTCGCGAAATACAATTTGAAGGACAGACGAAAGCAAAGCTTGGTTCTGTGGAGGCTCAGAGTGCTGTCGGTGCTGTGTTCGGTGAAGCATTTGCTGCATTCCTAGAAGAGAACCCAGATGAAGCAAAAGCTATGATTAATAAGTCAATTTTGGCTTTGAGAGCACGTAAAGCAGCTAAAGCAGCAAAAGATTCAGTATTACGAAAAGGTGCCTTAGAAGGAATGACACTTCCAGGAAAGCTTGCTGATTGTCAGACAAAAAATGCTAGTGAATCAGAACTATTCTTGGTAGAGGGAGACTCTGCGGGAGGTTCAGCAAAACAAGGACGTGACCGACGTACACAAGCTATCTTGCCACTTCGTGGAAAGATCTTAAACGTAGAACGTGCTCGTATTGATAAAATGCTTGCTTCAAAAGAAGTGAAGTCTTTGATCATTGCGATGGGAACTTCTATCGGTGATACGTTTGATATTGAAAAAATGCGTTATCATAAAATAATTATTGCTACAGATGCCGACGTTGACGGTGCACACATCCGTACACTTCTACTGACACTATTTTATAGATATTTTAAACAAGTTATCGAAGCAGGATATATTTATATTGCACAACCACCACTTTACAAAATAAAAAAGGGTAAAGAAGTTAGTTATGCATATTCTGATGAAGAAAAAATAAAAATCATTGGTGGTAAAAGTGGTGATGTGAGTGAAATACAAGAAGTAGAAGAAGGGGAAGAGACAGAAGAAGGTGCTGAAGAAAAAGAAGAAGAAACAAAAAAGAAAGCAAATAAAATTCATATTCAACGCTACAAAGGTCTCGGAGAAATGAATCCAGAAGAACTTTGGGAAACTACTATGGATCCAGAACACAGAGTGATAAAGAAAGTAAACATAGAAGATGCAGAAGATGCCAATAAAGTTTTTGATATTTTAATGGGCTCTGAAGTTCCACCTCGAAAATCATTCATTCAATCAAATGCAAAATTAGCAGAAATTGATATCTAGTTTATGACTCACGATGAAAAACCAGAAAATTTTAAACCAGACTTAGAAGTTGTGGGTTGTTTAGTGGAGTGTGGTGGAAAAATTATTTTAATTCACAGGCAAAATAATAAATTAGAAGGTAATAAATGGGGCATTCCTGCGGGGAAAATAGACAAAACTGATTTAAATATTAAAGAAGCCATGGCAAGAGAATTAAGAGAGGAAACAGGAATTATTGCAAAAGAAGAAGATTTAATTTTTTATAAAACTTTTTGCGTGTCTCATTTGGGATATAATTTTTATTACCACTATTTTAATTTAAAGTTAACAAAGGTGCCAGATATAGTTCTGTCAAAAGATGAACATAAAGCTTTTGTATGGGTTACACCAAATGAGGCTTTAAATATGGATCTGATTCTAGATGAAGATCATTGTATGAAAAATTTTTACGGGATTAAATAAATTATTAAAAGTGGTATAATTAATTTAGTATTTTTATTAATTAAATTTAATATTTATGGAAAATCAAAATGAAGTTAGTTCTGTTTCAGTAGAAGAAGTTAAACCTTTTAAGTATTCCTCCCTTGTTTATACTTTATCAATATTGGAAATGTTATTTTTATTGCCAATTCTTTTAGGTTTTAATTTTGGTTCAGATTTAAATGTACTTTTGAAATCAATAATTTTTACAATATTTGTTATTAACATTGGAGTCTTTTTTGCAAAAGATCGTGTTAAATATAATATTCTTTCTTTCATAATTATTGCTATGTTTGTGTTATCATTAATCGCTATTTTGAGTACTTTTTTTATTGTTGGTGGTGCTCTGAGTAATGGATAAAATATTTATGTTTAAAAAAACACCAGACATCTGGTGTTTTTTTAGTTTGGTTTATTTTTTATCTTCTATTTCCTTTTTTACTTTTTCTAGAAAATCTTTGGCAGAAATTCCTTCAGTCTTTATGCCGTCTCTGTTTTCAATAGTTATGACACCGGATGAAACTTCTTTGTCACCAAGCACTATTACAAAAGGAGTTTTCATATCTTTTGCTTGATAGATTCTTTTTCCTAAACTATCATTGCCTTCAAAAATTTCAGTGCGTATAGATGCTTGTGAAAACATGTCAAAAAGTTTTTTTGCTTCTTCGATATGATTTTCTCTCACAGGTATAATTGCAACTTGAATAGGGGAAAGCCATGTAGGGAAATTTCCAGCAGTATGTTCGATCAAAACAGACATAAATCTTTCGATTGATCCCATTATCGCTGCATGAAGCATTACGATTCTTTCTTTTGCTCCTTTTTCATTTGTGCAACTTAAATCAAATCGTTCAGGCATATTCATATCAAGTTGAATTGTTGCTACTTGCCATTCTCGTCCAAGAGAATCCTTTGCCATAAAATCAAGCTTTGGTCCATAAAAAGCTGCTTCTCCCACGCCATTAATTGCTTCTACATTTTTCTCTTTAATTATTTCTCTTAAAATATTTTCTGCTTTTTCCCAATTTTCTTCTTCTCCTAAATATTTTTCCATTTTTTCTGGATCATGGGTAGAAAGTCGTACCTGTAAATTGAAACCGAATACTTTATAGAAGTTATGAATGATATCCCAAATTTTTAAAAATTCTTCTTTTGTTTGATCCATTCTGCAAAAAACGTGAGCATCATCTTGGGCAAAAGCACGTACTCTTGAAAGTCCTGCTAATTCACCTGACTGCTCATCTCTGTAACATGCAGTTGTGTTTGCGTAACGTTGTGGAAGTTCACGATAACTCCATGCTTTTCTTGCAAAAATTTGTGTATGGTGCGGGCAATTCATTGGTTTCATTGCGAATTCATGACCTTCACGTGTAGTTATGCGGAAAAGTTCATCCTTAAATTTATCCCAATGGCCACTAGTTATATATAGTTCTTTTTTTGTTATATGTGGAATCTCAACTTTTACATATCCAGCTTTTTGTCTTAATTGCCAAACATATTCATCTAATAGATTTCTTACAAGAGTCCCTTTTGGTGTCCAAAGAGGAAGTCCAGATCCTACTAATTCTGAAAAAGTAAAAAGATCTAATTCTTTTCCAAGTTTTTTGTGATCTCTTTTTCGAGCTTCTTCTCTCTGATTTAAATATGTATCAAGTTCTTCTTTTGTTTCAAATGACAGTCCATATATACGAGTAAGCATTTTATTTTTTTCATCTCCGCGCCAATATGCTCCAGCGACTCTGTCTAATTTAAATGAATCTGGTTTTATTTCTTCTTTTGGATTTTCTAAATGTCCACCACGGCAAAGATCAGTGAACCCCGAACAAGAGCTTTCAGCTCCGGACGGGGCAAGTTTTCCACAAGTGTAAAATGTAATAGGTTCTTTTTTATTTATTATTTCATCGATTAGTTCAATTTTGTATTCGTTGTTTTTAAAATATTCTTTTGCTTCTTGTTCTGTTTTTTCTTCGTGAGTGAATTCTTTCCAGCTTTTTAAAATCTCTCTCATTTTCTTTTCAATCTTTGGTAAGTCCTTATCAGAGATAGGGGAAGAGAATTCGAAATCATAATAGAAACCATCATCGATCGATGGGCCGATTGTATTTTTTGTATCTGGCCACATTTCCAAAACTGCAGCTGCAAGTAAGTGTGCTAATGAATGTCTTAAGTTGTGTAACTTTTCTTTTTCCATATTTTTTATAAATTATTATTAAAATTAAAATCGCCCCGACAAAAAGTGAAATTCACTTTTTGTCGGGGCGAGTCTAGTTCGCGGTTCCACCCAACTTTGTTCTCTTGAAAATAGATTAGCCCGAAGGTCCATTTGGATTATGGTTGGTAGCCATAACAATCTCTATTAATTTAATCATATACCATTTTTCCCAAAAAACAAGGCTTTTTAGTTTCAGCTAGGTAAGATCTAGCAGAAAATAAGGTTTTTACCCAAAAAGCTTGCATTTTTTATTGATATGTGATATAATATAAATGTAGGAATAATAGAGTGCCTTAGAATAGACTCTTAAATTAGTTCATAAAATTTTAATAAAAAGGAGAAAAAACCATGCCAAAAAATGGAACAGACTCTCAAAGACCAAGCATTAAACAGCTGGGTTCACTTGCAGGATTCATAGTTGAATTTCTAGCAGGTATTCTTAATTTTTCACAAGTAAACTATTGGCTTAGTCATAAAGATGAGCTAAAGAAAAAACTTCGTGAATTATTTTCAATCACAGATGAATTTTCTTCCATTCGTGAAGAATGGCAGAATTTTTATCAAATTCATTTCGGCTGGGATGTAGATTTCAGTCAAGTATTAATTTCACCTAGACCAGAGGGAAACTGGCGATTGTTGTTTATCCCAAAAGGTATGACGATGGATTTTGCTTTTAAAGTTTGCGAAAAACTTTTTAAGTCTTTGAAGTATTCGGATGATTTAGACAAACAAGTGTCTAGAAATATTCGTAATACTGAAACTAGCTATGCTGTTTGGGTTCGCGATGAAGCTGAACCCGATACAGAATTTTTAGGAAAATCTACAAAAAAAGCTGACCCTGAAATGAAAATTGGTATTACATTGTTGGAAAGAATTATATTTGAAATAAAATATTTTTCTGAAACTCGTAAGCACTTAGATATTAAAGGTTTAACTTTTTGTTCTGGTTCGCGCGGTGTTGGCGGTATTGTTCCGGGCGCTTGCTTGTACGACGATGGGGAGTTCAGGGTGTATTGGCTCATTGTCGGCAATTCGAATTCGTCTTATGGTGTCCGTGTAGCAGTTTCTCTTTAATCTTTTTTCTTTTTCTCTTTTAAAAAATTGGAATAGAAAATAAAAAATTACAATTAGCGTTATGTTGCAAAACTAACGCTAATTTTTTATACTAAAAATGGTTATTAAATTGATTTTAATTTTAAATTAAAATAACAATTTACCAAAAAAGAAACTGCTTGTGATAAATAAAGCATAGATAATGCAGATATGTAATAATGCGACACATTGCTCGCTATGTGCGAGAGAACTCAGATGACTAGGCGACTGGTCAGTCGGTGTAATGGATTATTTAATCACAAAAATGGTTCGCGCAATGTTGACGGTAATGTTCCGAACGCTTACTTGAACAACGATGGTAAGTTCAAGGTGAATTGGAACAATGTCAACAATTCGAATTCGTCTTATGGTATCCGTGTAGAAGTTTCTCATTTATCCCGCTTTAGTGCGGGATTTGTGTTTCTGTATATTTAAGCCAACCATTTGTCATTTTAGAAATTTCTTGAAGTTCTAATTGAATTTTTAAGTATATCTTTTCTGATATTACTTTCATTTCATATTCTAATCTGATAAGTTGTTTCAATGTTTCTATTTGTAATCTAGCTTTTTTGAGCGAAAATATTTTTTCTTGTTTTGTTTCAAGTGAAGCGTTGATTAATATTGAAAAAGTTTTTAAAAATTCTTTTTCTATATAGTTATGAAGTCCAAGTTTGTCACGTTTTGGTAATTTATTACCAATTAAATAAACAAAAGCGTATAATTTACGCATTTTATGAACAACAGGGATATCAAAGTTGTGTCGGGGGGTGCTACTTATAGTCTTTTCCATAATATAATTAGTGTAGCAAATTTATTAAAAGCATGGAAAGAATTTAAAAGAGGAAAGAATAATAAATTTGACATTACAGAATTTGAATTTAATTTAGAAAATAATTTATTTGAGCTCCATCGAGAGCTGGCAAGTAAAATCTATAAACCGAATCCGTATCAATCATTTTTTGTTTGCGATCCAAAAAGAAGACATATACATAAAGCGACAGTACGAGACAGGGTTTTAAATCAAGCAGTTTTTATAATTTTTTATCCAGTTTTTGATAAACATTTTATTTTTCATTCTTATTCTTCAAGAATTAACAAAGGTACACACAAGGCTTCTAAAAAACTTTTCATAGTTTTACGAAAGAATAGTGAAAATTGGAAGAAACAAACTTTTGTTCTTAAATGTGATATTAAAAAATTTTTTGATTCAATTGACCATATAATTTTATTTAAATTGATAAAAGAAAAAGTATTAGACGAAGATACTTTGTGGTTGATAGATAAAATATTAAGAAGTTTTGAAAAAACTCCAAATGTTGGATTGCCATTAGGTAATGTGACAAGTCAACTTTTTGCGAATATTTATTTAAATGAATTAGACCAATTTGTAAAACATAAATTAAAGGTTAAATATTATTTTAGATATGCGGACGATTTTATTTTAATTTCTAGTAATGAAAACGAGCTTTTGTCTTTTAAAAAAGAAATAGAATATTTTTTAGAACAAAATTTAAAAATTAAATTACATCCCGATAAAGTTTTTATACGAAAATTGAAACAAGGAGTAGATTTTGTGGGGTATGTTATTTTACCCAACACAACTGTTCTGCGAACAAAAACAAAGAATAGAATTTTAAAAAAACTGAAAAAGGCAAAAAAGGAGCTAATTTTAGGGAAAATTGATAAAGAAAAATTTAAACAAACAGAGGCTTCATATTTAGGTGTTTTAAAGCATTGTAAAAATAAGGAAATTATAAGAAGGTTTAATAGAAACTAGAGTTTTGCTTTTTATATTAAATATGCTAGTATATAGGAACTATGGTAGTACGAATGCGACATACAAAATCCCATACAGCGAACAGGCGTTCACATCATGCTTTAAAAAGCACGAGTTTTGCAAAGTGTGAGAATTGCCAAGCCTTAAAGAGACGACACAATGTGTGTCCTGCTTGTGGCTTTTATCGTGGTATGAAGGTAGTTGATTTGATAAAGAAAACAGAAAAGAAGCAAAAGAAAGCAAAGGCAAAGAAAGCAGAAGCAGCTAAATAATTTTTGTTTTTAAAACAATGGCAAATAGGCACCTTTCAAGATCAATAGTTCTTCAGACCCTTTTTGAATGGGATTTTAACAGTGTAAAAAATGATACTAATATAAAAGAAGTTGCTAAACGCAATTTACAAGAATTCGCCCCAGGCCTTGAGGACGATATTTTTGTATTTTCATTGCTTGAAGAAATAATAAAGAAACATAAGATAATTGATGAGATCATAGAGAAAGCTGCGCCTGATTGGCCACTTGATAAGATATCTTTTATTGATAAAAATATTTTAAGAATAGGTCTGACAGAACTTCTTTTCGGTGATCGAAAACAAGTTCCTCCAAAGGTAGCTATTAATGAAGCTATTGAATTAGCGAAAACATTCGGTGGAGAAAATTCTAGTAAATTCGTAAATGGTGTTCTTGGTGCAGTTTATAAAGAAATAGGTGAACCAGGAAAAGAAGAAACAAGTAAAAAGAAAAAATCTGATGAACCAGTTGATATAACCAAACTACCAGTTGAAGTTTTGGGTGGTGCATTGGTTTATGCTAAAAAAGGCAATGATGTTCTTTTTGCATTAGTGCATGATGTTTTTGGATATTGGACACTTTCAAAAGGAAAATTAGAAAAAGGTGAAAATGTCGAAGAGGGAACAAAAAGAGAAATAAAAGAAGAGATTGGCTTAGACATAGAGATAAAAGTAAAACTTGGTGAGAATGAATACGTAGCAAGTCATCCAGAAAAAGGAAAATTATTAAAAAAGGTCGCGTATTTCTTAGCTGAAAGTGAATATAGAGAATTGCAACTAGAAGCCTCAGGAGGTCTTGATGGTGCAAGGTGGTTCCAGTTTTCTGAAATTCCAGAGCTTAGAATATATAATGATATTATTCCGTTAATTACAAAGGCTATTGAAATTATTTCAAAGCAAAAATAAAAAAATGATTGATTTTAACGATTTCGAAAAGAAAACTAATATAATCTTTAAAGATAAAAATTTACTAAAACAAGCATTCATACACCGCTCATATATAAATGAAAATACAAATACTGGGCTCTCACACAATGAGCGTTTAGAATTTTTAGGTGATGCTGTGCTTGAGCTTGTTGTTACTGATTTTTTATACAGAAAATATCCTTCTTATACTGAAGGAGAGCTTACTGCTATCCGTTCGTCATTAGTGAATGCTATTACTGTGTCTGAGATTGCATCGAAGGTTGGCATGAATGATTTTTTACTTTTATCAAAAGGTGAATCAAAAGATAATGGTAAAGCAAGACAGTACATACTTGCAAATACTTTTGAAGCATATATCGGAGCAGTATTTATGGATCAAGGATACAAGTCTGCGGAATCTTTTATTGCAGAATATTTATTGCCATTAACAAATGAAATTGTTTCAAAAAAATTATGGCGTGATTCAAAAAGTTTAGTGCAAGAAAAAGCACAAGAATTTGTCGGCACTACTCCATCGTATAAAGTTTTAAGTGAATCAGGCCCTGATCATGATAAGCATTTTACTATTGGTATAATGTTTGGAACTGATTTAATTGCAGAAGGTAAAGGTAAATCAAAACAAGAGGCTGAACAAAAAGCTGCTGAAGCTGCATTAAAAATCAAAAATTGGCTTGATTAATATGCGTTTAAATTCTATCGAAATTAACGGTTTTAAATCGTTTGCTAAAAAAACAACATTGGAATTTCATAGTCCAGTGGTTTCTGTCGTTGGACCAAATGGTTCTGGTAAATCAAATGTAGTTGAAGCATTTCGTTTCGTTTTAGGTGAGCAATCAATGAAGTCAATGCGCGGAAAAGCCGGCACTGATCTTATCTTTAAAGGTTCAAAAAACTTACCAAAAGGATCAAGGGCGTCTGCTACAATTTATTTTAATAATACTGATAAGATTTTTAAATTACCAAATGATGCTGGTGAGAATGTTGATTTAAACTTCGATGTAATTTCAATTTCTCGTGAAGTTTATCCAGACGGTTTAAATAAATATATTTTAAATGGTTCAGAAGTTAGACTAAAAGATATAAATAATCTCTTAGCATCTGTAAATATCGGTTCATCTGGACACCACATAATTTCACAAGGTGAAGCTGATCGTATTTTGAATGCATCACCTCGAGACAGAAAAGAGATTGTTGAAGATGCTCTTGGTCTTAAGATATATCAATATAAAATAAAAGAAGCTGAGCGTAAGCTTGAAAGAACAAATAATAATATTAAAGAAGTCTCACTTTTACGTCGTGAAAATGCACCGCATTTAAATTTCTTAAAGAAACAAGTTGAAAAATTTGAAAAGGCAAAAGATATGCAAAATGAATTGGCATTTCTTTATCGAGAATATTTAAAAAAGGAAAGTGTTTACCTAGAAAAAGAAAAAGTTAATTTAATAACACAAAGAAATAATATTTCAAATGAGTTAAATGAAATTTCTGGAAAAATTGTTGATGAAGAAAAAGTTGTAACGGAAGAAGAAAATACAAAAAGGGAAGAGTTAAAAAATCTTGAGCGTAAAGTTTATGAAGTTCGTTCGGTGCGTGGGGAAATGGAAAGAAAATTAGGAAGAATCGAAGGTATGATAGAGATGGAAGAACGCAGAGCTAAAGTTCCAAAACTCTCCGAGAATGTATCAATACCACGTGAAGAGTTAGAATCTTTCTTAAAGGAAGCGAATGAATACCTAGAAGAAGCTATATATATGGATGTGCTTGAAAATATTGCGCCTGTACTTGGCACTATTCGTGATATTTTAAATAGATTTTCTAGACATTTTAGAGAAGAAACACCAGCTAGTTATGATGAATCTGCTTTAAATGAATTAAAAAATACTCAAGCTGAATTGTCTGTAGAAATACAAAAAATAAATGAGGAAGAGAAAAATATTGCAGAATCTATTGAAAATTTACGTCGTGAGATAGCGACAGTCATAGAACGGGAAAGAGAAAAAGAAAGAGAAAAGTTTACTTTTAAAGTGAAGTATCAGGAGCTTACATCATCTCTGAATGTTATTTCAGTTAAAGAAGAAAATATAAAAAGAGAACAAGAAGCTTTCGAAAACGAAATAAGTGAAGGTGGAGTTTTGATAGGGGCAGATATTTTAGCTTATAAAAATTTTGAATTTGATGGAATTATAGATAGATTTGCTCAAGAGGAAACTAAAAGAAAAATAGAGCGTATAAAAATAAAATTAGAAGATGTGGGTCTTTCAGGCGGTGGTGAAGTTGTAAAAGAATTTGAAGAAGTCGCTAGTCGTGATGCATTTTTAGCAAAAGAAATTGAAGATTTGAATTTAAGTATTGAATCTTTGAAGAAATTAATTACTGAATTGAAAGAAAAAATAAATATAGAATTTTCTGATGGAATAAATAAAATCAATAAAGAATTTCAAGAATTTTTCGCACTTATGTTTGGTGGCGGAACTGGAAATCTAGTAGTGGTTACTGAAAATAAAAGAAAGAAAGATGAAGAGGAGAGTGATGAAGAACCTGAGACGGAACAAGGAATTGATATAAATGTTTCCTTGCCTCATAAAAAAGTTAAAGAATTACATGCACTTTCAGGCGGTGAAAGATCTCTTACTTCCATAGCACTTCTTTTTGCTATGTCTCAAGTGAATCCACCCCCATTTCTTGTGCTTGATGAGACAGATGCGGCTCTCGATGAAGCTAATTCTAGAAAATTTGGAGATATGATAGAAAAACTTTCTAAGCGTTCACAGCTTATCGTAGTTACTCATAATCGTGAGACCATGTCTCGTGCTGGAGTACTTTATGGTGTCACAGTCGGTGCAGATGGTGCATCAAAGCTATTGTCAGTAAAATTTGACGAAGCTACAGCCATAGCAAAATAAAAACCTCACCCCTGCCCCTCTCCTTAAAAAGGAGAGTGGTTTTGTTGATTGACAGGATAACTTTCAAGTAGTAATGTTTAATTAAATAAACAATATTTTTAATTATTTTTTTAAAAAAATTCAGATATGAAAAAAGTTGTAGTTCTTGCTGTTGTGATGATAATTACAATGGTACAAAATTCCTTTGCTTTTATGGGAGAAGGTGGTCCAAGATTTCCTCAACATGAAAATATTGATTTTCATACAGTTTTTTGTTGGGCACTGTTGCTTGTTTTTTGTGTAATATTACCAATTGGTTTACTTTTACATAAAAAGTATTATGCTCGTCCGACAGATGTTCTCTTAAAACAATTAGAAGAAGAGTAGATTAAAATTGTAGTATAAAAACTACAAAAAAGAACCATTAAGTAATAAGTTTTAGTGGTTCTTTTTATTTAAACTTCAATTTTTCTTCCTTACCAAAGATTATTTTTTCTGGTTGGAAGGCACTGTTTAGTTTGAAGTCATCTTTGTTTACAGACATTGTCCCATCTTTATTTATTTTAACTTCAAGTATCATGCCAGCCATTGTATTAGTTGAGAATTTTTGGTCGAAAATAAAGTTACCAAGTGAGTAGGCGATAAATCCTTTTTTGTAAGTTTCAGTATCTTCTACTACGTGTGGGTGAGAACCGATGACTAATTTTGCTCCGTCGTCTATCGCTTTGTGTGCCAAATAAGCTTGTCTTGCATTATGTTTAGTTTTATATTCTTCACCGAAATGGAACGATACGACAAGGTCATCAACTTGCTTAGAAGCATCTGATATTATTTCATCGAAACGAGGATTATTTGCAAGTAATATTCCAGAAGAATTATAAGTAGCATTCATACCTTCTGGTCCTACATCAGAGAATGCTAAGTATCCAATCTTCATTCCGTTCTTTTCAATGATTGTTGGTTTTTCTGCTTCACTAGCATTTGCTCCTGCGCCAGTGTAAGAAATTTCATTTTCTTTTAGTCCTGCCATAGTATCTGTAAATGCACTCATTCCCCAGTCTCCCATATGATTATTTGCAAGGGATACTATACTAATTCCAGAACCACTAATAGCAGATAATACTGATGGATCCATTCGGAATGAATATAGATTATGTTTATCTTTTCCTTGGTCTGAAGCTGGTCCTTCTAGATTTGCGAAAGATATGTCAGCCTTTTTCAAAATATCTAAATTGTTAAACATTGCAGAATAATCTCCTTGGAAATTTTTCATAACAGAATTTTTTACTCCACGATCAAGCATTATGTCACCACCGAATGCAAGAGTAACATAATCTTTTATTTGCTCATCTACAACTTTGTTTTCTTTTGTTTTTACCCACGCTAGGTCTGCATCAGCTTGGCCACCATAGTAAACATTCTTTTTTAAATAGCTTAAAATATTTGTAACATCTTTATATCTGTCAGGACTTCGAAGTACAACTATTCCGATATTTCTTATATTGTCTTGTCCGAGTGGTAAGGTGAAAAGTGATAATGCTGTCTGCTTTGAAGCATCAATATAACCTCTTTTTCCTCCTTGATATCCATCAAGTCCTAAAAATTGACTACCATTAAACCAGACTTGTTTTTTATTGCTGTAACTTTTATTAAGAGTCATTTTTAATACATCTGGTTTGCTTGTTTTTAGGTATTGAGAGAATTTAAATAGATCAGATGCAGTGGATTGGTTGTTGGCAGAAAGTCCACTTGGATCTTCAAAGTAAGTTGAATTGAGAGCCAAACTTTGTGCTTTCTCATTCATTTTTTTTATAAAATTACTAAAACCAGAATTTATAGCTATCGCTTGTGCTGCGTCATTACTTGATTCAAGTAACATTGCATATCTTAGGTCACCAATAGATATTTTTTGATTTAAATATAATTCTCCATTTTTTCCATATGGCTCGAGTGCATCTTTTGATATTTGTGTTATATCATTTTGATTTTGAATATCAGTTGATACTGTAGCTGTCATTAATTTTGAAACAGAAGCAATAGGGAATTTGGTGTCTTGGTTTTTTTCTAAAATCATTTCACCTGTATCTAAATCCCCGACATAATATGCTTCTGCAGCAACATTTGGTTTTTGTGTAGGATCTTTTATAAAGTAAAATATTTTAGGCGTTGTATCTTTTTTAGCAATTAGAATTGGATTTGAACTTTGGTCTATTTGTTCATAGCCATAAATATCTTTCGTCACAGACATTAAAATAATTCCAGTTACAATTGTAACTAAAATTAATACAGTATAACTAAAATGATGTTTTACTTTTCTCCTCATGTTAATGCGTAATCAATTGTTTTCTTTTCTAGATCAACTCCTTTTACTTTTATTTTTATTTTATCACCTAAACGGTATTTTTTCTTCTTTTTTTGACCAACCAATTGCAAAGTCTTTTCGTTGAAAACATAGAAATCATCTTTCATATCTCTTGCTCTGATTAATCCTTCACATTTTGTTTCAATTTCTTCTACATAGATGCCCCATTCTGTAACACTACTTATTATACCTTCGAAAGTTTTCCCTATTCGAGAAGACATATATTCTACTTGTTTGTATTTTATAGAAGCACGCTCTGCGTCACTTGCTTTCTTTTCTTGCTCTGAAGATTTTCTTGATATTTCTTCATATTCATAAAATTTTTCTTTGCCGATTTTTTTATTAGATAAGAAATCCGTAAGTAGTCTGTGTACTATAACATCAGGGTATCTTCTAATTGGGGAAGTGAAATGAGTATAATGTTTAAAAGCTAAACCATAATGCCCGATATTTTTTGTTGAATAAATAGCTTTAGCCATAGATCGAATAACTGCTCTGTGGACCGCTCCTTTCTCATTTTTATCAGCTAGACTTTCTAATATTCTATTTATCTCATGTGCTGGTATTACGCCATTTTGTAATGATACTTTATGACCCAAGCTTCGCAAAAAATATGCTAAGTCTTCAGCTTTTTCTTTTGTTGGCATATCATGAATTCTGTAAACAAATATACCTTCATTTTTGTTTTCGTCTTTTTTTATTGATAGATTTTTATTTGTTTTTGGAGATAATACTTCAGCTACTTTTTTATTAGCTAAGAGCATAAATTCTTCAATTAATTTATTTGAATCACCACGCTCTTTTTTAATTATTTTAACTGGAGTGCCATTTTTGTCGAGAACGAATTTCACTTCTTCTTGATCAAGTGAGATGGCACCACTTAAAAATCTTTCCTTGTTTAATTTTTTAGCTAATTTGTTTAATATTGCGAGTTCTTTGTGCAGTGCTGTGTTTGGTTGCTTTATCGAAATTTCTGCTTCTTCATATGTGAATCTTTTTTGTGAATGAATTACGGTTTTACCAAACCATTCCTTTAAAACTTTGGCATTTTTATCTAATACAAAAACAGCGGACATTGTAAATCTGTCTTTGTTTGGCACAAGGGAACAAAGGTCGTTTGATAAAACTTCTGGCAACATTGGTATGGTTCGATCGACAAGATAAACAGAAGTACTTCGAGCTTTTGCTTCTTTATCTATTTCGCTACCATTTTTTACATAATGAGAAACATCGGCTATATGTATACCGATTTCATATTCATCATTTTGTAATTCCTTAAATGAAATTGCATCATCGAAATCTTTTGCATCATTTGGGTCAATTGTAAATGTAAGTGTTTTTCTGAAATCTCGACGATTAGCGTAATCTTCTTTTTTTAAACCATCTTTTTTTATTTTCAATGCTTCATTTTCTGCACCAGTAGATAGTTCACTATCGAAACCTTTTTCAAGCGCTATGGCATGCATCTCTACATTATTGTCTCCAGGTTTTCCTAAAATTTTTACAACCTTTCCCTCGGGTGCTTTTTTAGGATCTTTCCACGAAATTATTTCAACATATACTTTTTGATTTGTTTTAGCCCCAGCTAAAAAATTCTCTGGTACTAAAATATCAGTATATATTTTTTGATCATCAGGTTTTAGAAAATATAAATCATTTTCTTTTTCTAAAACTCCAGAAAAACCAATTTTATTTCTTTTGATTATTTTAATAACTTCTCCAGTAGTTCTTTCCTTGGTTTTTTTATGAAGAATTATCTCTACTGTGTCACCGTGTAGGGCAGTGTTTAGATCTGCATAGCTTATCTCTATATCGTCTTTAGAATCAAGTGTTTTTACATAACCTGTTCCTTTGGCAGAGATTGAAATTATACCTTCCATTGTCTTATTATTCATTTTATTCTTTCCTTTTTTCATTATTTTAAATATAACACATAATTTGCTTTTTTAATAAATTATGCTAGAATGTTCCTATGTTAAAAATTAGATTACAAAGAATAGGTAGAAAGAATGATCCGGCTTTTCGGGCTGTTTTAACTGATTCAAAGAACAGTACCAAGAGTGGAAAATTTTTAGAAATATTAGGAAGTTATAATCCAAAGGTTGGAGAAAAGAATTTTAAAAATGATCGCATAAAATACTGGTTGTCTAATGGAGCTCAACTTTCAGATACTATGCATAATTTTTTAGTTCACGAAAAAGTTATTGAAGGTAAAAAGAAAAATGTTTTACCTAAAAAGAAACCTACTTTGAAAAGAAAAGAGTTGAAAGCAAAGAAATAATCTTATATAATACTGATATGCAGTTATTGGTCGGATACTGCACTGATTAAAAAAATATTTATCGAAAATACTTATGCCAGACGCTGACAAGACATTTCTCGAGTATGTGGTAAAAGCTCTAGTTGATAATCCAAACGATGTGAAGTTGGATCGAACAGTAGATGAAATGGGAGTTCTTATTTCTCTAACTGTAAATCCTGCTGATATGGGAAAGGTTATCGGAAGAATGGGTAATACTGCGAAAGCAATCCGAACTCTATTAAGAGTTATCGGAATGAAGAACAATGCTCGTGTTAACCTAAAGATAAACGAACCAGAAGGAAGCACAAGACCAGTAGGCCCTTCAGCTTCAGCTCCAGTTTCAATGAAAACTGTTGACCAAGCAATGGAAGACCTAAAAGGAATTTAAGTTGAAATTTAAAAAGAGCCCCTTGCGGGGCTCTTTTGTTTTGCTTGTATTTTTCACACATAAAATATAGACTATAAAATATGCGTTTTCATGTAATAACAATTTTTCCGAACATTTTCGATTCATATTTAAATGAATCTATTATTGGGCGAGCGATAAAAGAAAAACATATTTCAGTGAAATTTTACAATCCGCGAGATTTTATAAAAGATGCGAAAGGGAATGGATACAAGCCAGTTGATGATAAACCATACGCAGGTGGCCCTGGCATGGTCATGAAAGCTGAACCAATAATAAAAGCTGTTGAGAAAGCTCTGTCTGTTGCTCGTAAGTTTTCTTCGGGTCCTCGGTCTGGGGCCAGACCACTTGAAAAACCTACGAGCAACATTCAGATCATTAATTTCATTCCAAGTGCTGAAAAATTTACAACTGATTATGCAAAAAAAGTTTCTAAAAAATATACTGACATTATTTTAATATGCGGACGTTATGAAGGCATTGATGCGAGAGTAGATAAAATTTTAAAAACAAAAAAACTTTCAATAGGGGATTATGTTTTAACTGGTGGAGAACTTCCAGCTATGATTTTGATCGATTGTGTTTCTCGACAAATACCGGGAGTACTAGGGAAGTATGAGTCATTAGAAGAAGAAAGAATTTCCAGTAGTGAAGTCTACACTCGTCCAGAAATTTTAAAGTACAAACCCTCTAAAAGCATGAGAAATCTATATAAAAAATATAAAGCATGCCCCGTAGGAAGTACTCTTTCCTTCGGGGTTCCCGAAGTCCTTTTGTCTGGGAACCATAAGCTGATAGAGGAGTGGAAAAAGGGAAGTAAACATATATGATTGTTCTTATTTTTGATTATAAGCCTTATAAATAGGCTAGTTTTATCTATTGACTTTTATCTATAAATATGATATACTATAGATTGATTAAGTACATAAATAATAATTAAATATACGCACAAAATGAAAAAGTTTGTATTTTTGTTAGTCATAGCACTAACAATCGTAGCTTCAAAAGTTGAAGCACAAAAAAGAGAAATCGTTAGATTTCCAATGGACAGTATAGTAACAAAAAAGGCTAATGTTGCTAATACTAAATTTGGTTCTGGTTATAAATGTAAAAATCACTATGAAGACAAACATTGTGGCACTAAAGAAAGTCTTAAACTTTCTGATGGAACTATTTTGTCTTTGCAAATCATAACTTACCAAGGTGGTTACGATGGAAAAAGTGATGGTTCTGGAAAGGTGATAACAATTTATCTTGGTTCACGAGATATGAATAAACCAACACCTGATGCAATTATGTTTTTCTTGAATGACAATATTGTTGAATATATTTCAGACAATAAAATTTCTTTAGATGCTAAAGAATTAAATGCTTTAGCTCTAGAAAAATTGAATAAGTTTTTAAAGATAAAATGATTCTTTTATTAAAAAGAATATAAACCCTACCATAGACATGGTAGGGTTTTTTATGTCAAAGACGGTCTTTAACAGTATTGACAAATAAATTTGACAAAAATTGATAAATAAGTATACTCTATATAGATTGAGTGATTGAGTTTCGGATGTACTCTTCTGTATTATTAGTATTATTATTAAGTATTAATTTAATCAGCGTCCGAATTAAATAATAAGAAGCTTTTAAAGGCGTTTTTTGTCTTTTTTAGTATCTATTGTTTGTTCTCGGAGTTTTATAAACTCATGCAAAAAGATGTAATGCGCCCAAAGAAGTATTTTTCTAAATACAAGAAGCCATTAGTAGAGTTTCCTAACTTAATTGAATCACAGACCAAATCATTCAAATGGTTGGTCGAAGAAGGAATCAAAGAAATTTTTAAAGAATTTTCTCCAATCGTAGATTATTCTGGTAAGAAGTTTCAACTTGATTTCACTTCTTTTTCTCTTGGAGAACCAAAGTATGATGAAAATCATGCAAAGGTAAATAAGCTTTCATATCAAGGACAACTGAAAGCACGAGTTAAACTAACAAATAAAATTCTAGGAACTGTTAAAGAACAGGAAATTTTCATGTCTGAACTTCCAGTCATGACAAACCATGGAACTTTCATAATCAACGGAGTAGAGCGTGTCATAGTTCCACAACTTGCACGTTCTTTCGGTTTTTTCTTTACAGAATCTGAAAGTAAAGGCAAGAGATATTTTGGCGCAAAAATAATCCCTGCTCGTGGAGTTTGGATAGAAATAGAATCGGAAGCTGATGGAGCAATATACGTAAGAATAGACAAGAAACGAAAATTCCCAGCGACAGCATTGCTTCGAGTAATGGGCTACCATACCAATGAAATGATATTGGAAGCATTCGGAAAAGATGAACAACTAGCAGAAGCACTGAAAGCATGTTTAGCAAAAGATACAGCAAAGACTTTAAATGATGCATATATTGAAATATACAAACGCTTAAGAGATGGAGATATGGCTACAGCAGACAATGCTCGTGAGTTCATAGATTCACTATTCACAGCAGAAAGATACGACCTTTCACCAGTTGGACGATTCCGATTCAATAAGAGATTTGAAAAGGGAATGGACGACGAAGAAATGGCACGCCGAACTATTTCAAAAGAAGATCTTGTAACTGTAGTTACAAATATAATTAATTTAAATAATACACCAAGTGCAAAATCCGATGATATTGACCATCTAGGTCAAAGACGAGTTCGTTTTGTTGGCGAAATGCTTCAACAAAAAATTCGTACAGGTATGATGCAAATCAAAAGAAATATTCAAGATAGAATGTCTATTATTGATGTTGATACAGCGATGCCAATTCAGATAATCAATCAACGCCCACTACAAGCCCGTATTAAAGAATTTTTCACAACAAACCAACTTTCACAATTTATGGCACAAGAAAATGTGCTTTATGAGGTTGAACACTTACGTACATTGTCAGCACTTGGACCCGGAGGTCTTACTCGTGAGAGAGCAGGTCTTGAAGTTCGTGACGTGCATCCTTCTCACTATGGAAGAGTTTGTCCTATTCATACACCCGAAGGTCCAAACATTGGACTTATCTTACACCTTGCAACTTATGCAAAGATAAATGATTTCGGAATAATTGAAACTCCTTATGTAAAAGTAAAAAAGGGAAAAATTACTGGAGAGGTAGTTTACTTAAATGCACTAGAAGAAGAAAAATATAACATTGCTCATGCAGGAACTCCTTATGATGCAGATGGAAATATTATTGAAAACAGAGTAGAAGCTAGAGTTAAAACAGAACCAGGAACTGTTTCTCGAGACGAAATTGATTTTATTGATGTTGCTGCAAACCAAGCTTTCTCTATTGCAACTTCTATGATTCCTTTCTTGGAACACAACGACGCAAACCGTGCACTCATGGGAAGTAACATGCAGAAACAAGCTGTTCCTTGCGTAAGTCCTGAGGCTCCATTGGTTGCTACAGGTATCGAAGAATTAGCATCTAGAAATTCAGGAAGACTAATAATAAATGAAGAAGAAGGTGTAGTTTCATATTTAGATGCAAGAAAAATTACAGTTAAAGGAAAGACTGAAAAAACTTATGTTTTAGTTAATTTCTTAAGAAATAACAACTTCTCAGTATTTCATCAACGTCCATTAGTAAATCTTGGTGACAAGGTTAAAAAAGGTGATGTACTAGCTGATACTTCAAGTACAGTTGGTGGACAAATTTCAATCGGACAAAATATTTTAGTAGCTTTCTTGTCATGGAGTGGATCAAACTACGAGGACGCTATTATTATTTCTGAAAGATTAGTAAAGAAAAGTAAATTTACAAGTGTTTATGTAGAAGAATTTATTTCAATAGTTCGTGATACAAAACTTGGACCTGAAATAACTACTCGAGATATTCCAAACGTTGGAGAAATAAAACTTAAAGACTTAGATGAAGATGGCATTGTTCGTATCGGAGCTGAAGTTCGTGAGAATGATATTTTAGTAGGTAAAATTACTCCAAAGGGTGAGACAGAACTTACTCCAGAAGAAAGATTGTTAAGATCAATTTTTGCTGAAAAAGCTCGTGATGTTAAGGATACATCTCTACGTATGGAACACGGAAAGCGTGGACGTATTGTCGGCGTGAAGATTTTCTCACGTGATTTAGGTCATACACTGGAAGCTGGAATCATAAAGAAAATCGTTATTGAAGTTGCTCAAATCAGAAATATTTCCGTTGGAGATAAACTATCAGGACGACATGGAAACAAAGGTGTTATATCAACAGTTCTTCCAGAAGAAGATATGCCATATATGGCAGATGGTACTCCAGTTGATATCATACTTTCACCACTTGGTGTTCCTTCTCGTATGAACTTAGGACAGATTTTAGAAATTCATTTAGGAATGGCTGCAAACACACTTGGCTATCAAGCTATCGTTCCACCATTCTTAGGTGCAAAAAATGAAGAAGTTCAAGAAGAATTAAAGAAAGCTGGTTTCCAAGATAATGGAAGAATGAAATTATTTGATGGACGAACAGGAGAAAGCTTCAATCAAGACATTGCTGTCGGATACATGTATATGTTGAAACTGCACCACATGGTGGAAGACAAGATTCACATGCGTTCAATCGGACCGTACTCACTTATTACTCAACAGCCACTCGGAGGTAAAGCTCAAGGTGGTGGACAGAGATTCGGAGAAATGGAAGTCTGGGCTTTGGAAGGTTACGGAGCAGCTTACACATTGCGTGAAATGTTAACTATTAAATCTGACGATATACTTGGTCGATCTGCAACGTTTGATAACATCATTAAAAATGAAGAGATTAAGGCACCAAATTCTCCAGCATCATTTAACGTTATGTTAAATTATTTACGAGGACTTGCTCTTGATGTGAAATTAGAAAAAAGATCAGAAGATCTTGATGTAGAAAATTAATATTAATTAATATAAATATATGAAAACATTAAATACAACTGATTTTAATCAAATTACACTCAAGCTTGCTTCACCAGATCAAATAAAAGAATGGTCATATGGAGAAGTAACAAAGCCTGAAACTATAAATTATCGAACTGGTAGATCAGAACGAGGTGGTCTTTTTGACGAAAAAATATTCGGTCCAGAAAAAGACTATGAATGTTATTGTGGAAAATACAGAAGAATTCGATACAAAGATATTATTTGTGAAAAGTGTGGAGTTGAAGTTACACGTTCCATCGTACGAAGAGAAAGAATGGGCCATATCGAACTTTCAACACCAGTTGCTCACATCTGGTTTCTAAGAGGCGTTCCATCCAGAATGTCTGTATTATTAAATATTTCTGTTTCTGATTTGGAAAAAGTAATTTACTTTGCTGGATACATAATCACTAAAGTTCACGAAGAAGAAAAAGAATCAATACTTCAAAATCTTGATAAAGAATTTAAGAGTAAATTAAAAAATACAAACGATGATGAAACTAAAGAAAAATTAAAAGATTTACTTTCAAGCACTAAAAAAGAAATCGGAGAAATCTATGAAGGAAAAGTTTTGAATGAAACTTCTTTCCATCATTATTCTTTGAAATACGGAACATGTTTTGAAGCAAATATCGGAGCTGAAGCTATCTATTCTATTTTCAAAAATCTTGACCTAAATAAATTAAAAGCACATACAGAGGCTATGATTGAAAAGGCAAGTGTGATAGAAAAAGAAAAATTGCAAAAGAGACTTTCACTTATCCGTTCAATGATATATGCAGACATTCGTCCAGAATGGATGTTGCTTACAGTTATTCCAGTTATTCCTCCTGTGCTTCGCCCAATGGTGGCGCTTGATGGTGGACGTCATGCAACTTCAGATTTGAATGACTTGTATCGTCGAGTTATAAATCGAAATAATCGTCTAAAGAAATTGAAAGAAATCAATGCTCCAGATGTTATTTTGAGAAATGAAAAAAGAATTATTCAGGAAGCTGTAGATGCACTTATCGACAACTCAATTGCAAAACAAAATGATTCTGCTGCAATGAGTCAATCTCAAAAGAGAGCTCTTAAATCTCTTTCTGATAACTTAAAATCAAAACAAGGTTTGTTCCGTCAGAACTTGCTTGGAAAACGAGTAGACTACTCAGGACGTTCTGTTATCGTTGTTGGTCCACAATTAAAACTAAATCAATGTGGTTTACCAAAACATATGGCATTGGAACTTTTCCGACCATTCGTTATTTCAAAAATATTACAAGCAGAAATTGCTTTCAATATCCGTGGTGCAAATAAACTTATAGAAGAAAGAACTCCAGAAGTTTGGGCAATGCTTGAAGAAGTTATTCAAGGAAAATATGTATTACTAAACCGTGCACCAACATTGCACAGACTAGGTATACAAGCTTTCAACCCAATTCTAATTGAAGGAAATGCTGTGCAGGTTCATCCACTTGTATGTCAGGCATTCAATGCTGACTTCGATGGAGACCAGATGGCTGTTTATGTTCCATTATCTGTTGAAGCTCAATGGGAAGCAAAAGAATTGATGGCTGCAAATAAAAACTTATTGAAGCCTCAAAACGGAGATCCTATCGTGCATCCAAGTAAAGACATGGTTTTGGGTTCATACTGGATGACAAAGAATGTTGAAGGGGCAGTAGGTGAAGGAAGATATTTCTCAAGTCCAAATAATGCTGTAACTGCTTATGAATACGATGTAGTATCTTTGCAAGCAAAAATACAAGTATTACCAACTGATAGTCCAAAATACAGAAAATTTGATGGAAAACTTTTCACAACTTCAGTTGGAAAATTATTGTTCAACAGTATTTTACCAGAAGACTTTTCTTATATTAGTGATGAAATGACACAAGATAGAATTTCTTCACTTGTAGATGAAATGATTTTACATTACGGTGTTGATAAAACTCCTGCTATTCTAGACAAGATTAAAGCTTTCGGTTTTAAATATTCTACAGTTTCAGGTACTACTTGGGGATTGGATAACGTAAAAGTTCCAGTTGAAAAACCACAAATTATTGAAAAGAGTAGAAAGCAAGAAGAAGAAGTTATTTCTCAATGGAAAGATGGTTTACTATCTGGCGAAGAAAGATATCAAAAAATTATTGAAATCTGGACCCAAGCTAAAAAAGAATTAGAAAAAGTTCTTCCAAAGACTCTTGATAAAAATGGTTCTACTTATGACTTGTTTACTTCAAAAGCAAGAGGTAATATGACAAGTTTGAGTCAGATGACAGGTATGAAAGGTCTTATTCAAAACAACCAAGGTAAGATTTTGGAATTCCCAATTATCCCTTGTTATCATGAAGGTCTTTCTCCAATTGAATATTTCACTACAACTCACGGTGCCCGAAAAGGTGCATCAGATACAGCCCTAAACACTGCTAAAGCTGGATATCTGACTCGTCGTTTGGTTGATGTTGCTCAAGATGTCGTAGTTACTGAAGAAGATTGCGGAACAAAAGAAGGTAAAGTTGTAAGCAAAGAAAATATTTCTGGAATTGAAATTCCACTTTCAAAAAATATCAGAGGCCGTGTACTTGCAGCTGATTTAAAAGATAAAGATGGAAATGTTGTTTACAAGAAAGGATTTTTAGTTACAAAAGAAGAAGCTTACAATATTGAAGGTCTTGGATACGAAGAAGTTTTTGTCCGATCACCACTTACATGTCGTACAGTTCACGGTATTTGTCAGATGTGTTACGGACTAGACTTAGGAAGAAATCGTCTTGTAGATCTTGGAGAAGCAGTTGGTATTATTGCCGCTCAAGCTATCGGTGAACCAGGAACACAGCTTACACTTCGAACATTTCACGCCGGAGGTGTCGCAGGAACAGATATCACTACAGGTCTTCCTCGTGTTGAAGAAATTTTCGAAAGAAGAATTCCAAAGAACCCAGCTATCGTATCTCAAACAGATGGTGAAGTTCTTGAAATAAAAGACAGAGATGGAAAAGAAAAATTAATCAAAGTACTTTCTGATTCTAAAGCTGATGGAAAACCAAATGAAATAGAATATTTAGCACCATTCCACAGAATGCCAATCGTAAAAGTTGGTGACAAAGTAAAGAAAGGTGAACTTATGACTGATGGATCCGCTGATATTGCAGAAATATTTAAATACGGAGGAAAAGAATTAGTTGAAGAATATATTATTCGAGAAATAAATAAAGTTTACGAATTACAAAGTGCTTCAATTTCTCGTAAGCATATTGAAATAATAATTCGTCAAATGTTCTCACGCCGAAAGATAAAAGAAGCAGGCGAAACTAATTTCTCAAGTGGTGATATCGTAGAAAATACAGCATTTATCGAAGAAAATATGCGAGTAGTAGGATTGGGTGGTAAAGAAGCAAAAGCATTAGTTGTCGCCTTGGGTATTACTGAAGTATCACTAAGAACAAAGAGTTGGTTGTCAGCTGCTTCATTCCAAAATACAAATCGTGTGCTTATTGAAAATGCAGTGAAGGGTGGAGTTGACTCACTAAGAGGACTAAAAGAAAATGTAATCATCGGAAGATTGATTCCAGCTGGAACAGGATTCAAAGATAAAAGAAACAATTCTCCGGAATAAAAAATATGATCCCCGCCAGAAATGGCGGGGCACATATATTATCACTTTAGGGAATTTGAAAATTTATTTATGAAGATCTCTAATAGCGCCAATTCGCCAGTTCAACAAATTAAAGATAGGCTTTCAATAGAAGAAGTAATTTCTTCTTATATTAAGCTTGAACAATCTGGTTCAAATTTTAAAGCTAGGTGTCCTTTTCATAATGAAAAAACGCCATCTTTTTTCGTGTCTGCTGAACGTGGAAATTATTATTGTTTTGGTTGTGCTGCTAAAGGTGACATATTTACTTTTGTAGAAGAATTTGAAGGACTTGATTTTAAAGGAGCTTTGAAAGTTTTAGCACAGAGGGCGGGTGTAGTATTAGGAGAATATAATCAAGAAAAAGAAAGTGAAAAAGAAAGATTATATAGAGCGATGGAAGAAGCAACTAAATTTTTTGAAAAAAATTTAAATGAAAATAAAGAAGCTAAAGATTATCTAAAGAATCGTGGCTTAGAGGATAAAACTATAAAAGATTTTAGAATTGGTTATGTTAAGCCAGATTGGCGTGAGCTTTATAATTATCTAAACAAGAAAGGTTTTTCTGATATTGAATTAGAAAAAGCTGGACTTATTAAAAAAACTGAAAAAGGGTATTACGATAGATTTCGTGGAAGGATTATGTTTCCAATAGGTGATTCTAGCGGCCGTATAATTGCTTTCTCTGGAAGAATTTTTGTAGATGATGGAAAGTCTGCAAAATACTTAAATAGCCCAGATACGCCAATATTTTCGAAATCAGCAGTACTTTACGGGTTAGATAAAGCTAAAGAATCAATTAGAAAAAATACTTTTTCAATATTAGTTGAAGGTCAATTTGATTTGATTTTATCGCATCAAGCAGGATTTCGTAATACAGTTGCTACTTCAGGTACAGCACTTTCGGACTCAACTGTTTCAAAAGAAAATGTTGTGTCGAATTTAGGATTATTGCGTCGTTTGTCCTCGAACATTGTTTTGGCTTTTGATGCAGACAAGGCAGGATTTAATGCTTCGACTCGTGCAGGAAAAATTGCTCTTTCTCTCGGTATGGATGTAAAAGTGGTTTCCATGCCGGATGGAGTTGATCCAGCGGATTTGATTTCTAAAAGTGGTACAGAAGCTTGGCGTACATCGATTCGTAATTCAAAACACATTATAGAATTTCTTTTGAATAAAGTATTGGAAAGTAATAAAGGTGATGATCGCAAAGCTGGAAGAGAAATCAGAGAAAAAGTTTTACCTTATGTAAATGTTATCGAAAGCTCAATAGAAAAAGCTCATTTTATAAAGAAAATAAGTGATTCATCTGGGATTGCTGAAGATGCTCTAAAAGAAGACTTAGCTAAGATTGAGAGTGAATCAAGAAATGAAAAAGAAGAAATAGAAAAAGCCCAAGTGGAAGAGTCAAAGATATTTAAAAAAGATTATATTGAAAGAAGGTTACTAGGGATAATTCTTTGGCAGAAAAGTGTAAATAATAAAAAGATTGATGTTGAAAAAACAACAAAAGAATTGGCTGAAATATTTGGCAAAAAAGAAGAAGAGCTTTTTGAAAAAGTTAAGGATAATATAGAAGATGTAATTTTTGAAGCAGAAGTTTTTTATGGAACAGGTGTTGATTTAAAAAAAGATACAGAAGAGTTACTGCTTAATTTAAAAGAAGAAGGTTTGAAAGAAAATCTATTTTCAAAAATGCAAGAATTAAGGAGAGCAGAAATGGAAAAAGATTTTGAAAAATCAAAAATTATTTTACAAGAAATTAATGAAATAAATAAAATTATCCAAAATATTAAAAATGGTCGTCTAAAGTAAAATTATAAAAATAAATTTAAAATATGAAGAAAAAAATAAAAGCAAAAGTAAAGATCAAAGCAAAGCCTAAGACAAAAGCAAAAAAGGTAGTTAAAAAAGTTGTTAAAAAGGTTATTTCAAAGCCTAAAGTAAAAGCAAAGAAAATAGAAAAAAAAGAGAAGAAAATTGTCATAAAAGAGCCAGTTAAGAAATTAACCGCGGCTGAGCGAAAAGCTGAAGACCTTGCTAAGTTGTCAAATGACCTTATAACTAAAGGTCATAAAAGAGGTTTTATCACTTACGATGAAATATTAAAGACTTTTCCAGATATTGAAAATAATATTTTATTCTTAGATGAATTGTATGAAAAGTTTGCTGTAGCTGGTATTGATGTTCTTGAAGGTGGAAACTTATTAAATCTTGATATTGATCCAAATGATCCATTATTGAACAAGTCATCAATGCATGATTCTATTCAAATGTATTTGAAAGAAATAGGGCAGTATCCACTTATTCATGCAAGTGAAGAAAAAGATTTAGCAAAAAGAATTGAAAAAGGAGATATCGAAGCGAAGAATTTACTTGCCCGTGCAAACTTACGTTTGGTTGTTTCTATTGCAAAAAAATATGTTGGACGAAGTGCGAACTTAACATTACTTGATTTAATACAAGAAGGGAATTTAGGTTTGTTTAAAGCAGTTGAAAAATTCGACTGGACGAAAGGTTATAAGTTTTCTACTTATGCGACTTGGTGGATTCGTCAATCCATAACTCGTGCGCTTGCTGATCAATCCAGAACTATTCGTATTCCAGTGCATATGGTTGAAACTATTTCAAAATATAAACAAACACACAGAAGACTTAGTCAGGATTTAGGACGAGAACCATTAGCGGAAGAAATTGCTACTGAGATGGGTGTGCCTGTAGAAAAAATTCATGTGATAGAAAACATTTCTCAAGAGACGATTTCACTTGAGCAACCAGTTGGAGATGATGATGATAAATCAACATTAGAAAACTTTATTCCTGATGATAAGATTTTACGACCTGATCAAGAATCTTCACGAAGAATTCTTTCTGATCAAATCCGTGCAGTATTAGATGAATTAAATCCAAAAGAAAGAAAAATTTTAGAAATGCGTTATGGACTTGTAGATGGTATACAACATACTCTAGAAAGAGTAGGAGAGGAATTCGGAGTTACTCGTGAACGTATTCGTCAGATTGAAGCGAAAGTGCATGAAAAACTTCGCCAACACGAAAAAATTGCAAGATTAAAAAATTACTTCGACTAAATTATGAGAAATAACAAAAATTTTGTAATAGTGATTATTGCTATTGGGATGCTTCTTGTTGGTACTGTGGCATATTATATGGGTAAAAACTCAAATCCTTTGCAAGTAAATATTGATCAGAAAAATCTACCACCAGTTAATGTGCCTGTGATAGATAACAACCCAGCCCCAGTTGCACCGATTGATAACAAAGACTATGGTCAGGCAGCCCCACCATTTATTGATACAAAAGATTATGTTTCACCTCCTGTGTTAGATAATAATAATAATAATTTACAAAATACACCGAAGCAATAACTAAATTAAAAAATCCCCGTAAGGGGATTTTTTAATTTTTTCTTTATTTTAATCCTAAAGCTTTTGCAAATGTTTTTAGATTTAGGCTTGAGAAGTTTCCTTTATTTTCACCATTTTGGTGAGCGAAAAGGTAATCATGATATTCCCAGAATTTTCCTTGATCAGCTGCACATCTTGCTGCTTCAGCTGCTTTGATTGATTCATCTTTTTCTACTGCGTATGGTTGTGCATATCTTCCCAAGAAAGCAAAATCTCTACTTACTAATTTTATTTTTCCTGCCTTTATATAATCAGCTAAAACTGTTTGTTCTGTTTCTTTGAAGAATTTTCCACAATAAGGACATTGAAAATCTACATATACTACGACAGTTACTGGGGCATCTGTATTTCCTGTAACGAAATCTGAAGCTGAAACAGGATCAAGTTTTACTTTTATTTCTTTTGTCGAAGCACCGCTTAATACTTTTTCGATTTTTGTAGTTGTATTCTTAGCAGGCTCAGCACCATCTATCGTTGCTAGAACTTTATTGTTTTTAATAATGAATCCTTTCGGAGTTCCATCGACACCAGCTTCACTTCCTTTGTCTGAAGAAGTTGTGACAGCCTGTGCGTATTTACTCGTATCAAGACAGTTACTAAAAGTAGGTAAGGCTTTAGTTAACTTAGCCTCAGCTTTAACTGGATCAACAGGAGTTGGTGTTCCTGAACCTTTGATTAGTATAGCACCGGCAATTATTAATCCTGCGATTATTATCGCACCAGCTATTTGACTTTGATTTGTAAGTTTCTTTTCCATATTTTATTAATATAAATTTATAATGATCTATATTGTAGCATTTTTTTTGTATATGGTATAATTGCTTAATAAGGTCAATATTATTAATTAATTTGTTTTTACCTTAGATTTTAAATAAGGTAGAATTTTAAAAATTATGTGTGGAAAATGTAAAGAAGGGTGTTCAAAGACTGGTTGCAAAATGCACTGTATTATCAAAGTATTATTACTTGTTGGTGCAATAAACTGGGGTCTAGTAGGATTAGGTATGATTTTCCAAAATGGAAATGCTTCTTGGAACGTAGTACATCTTATATTAGGTAGTTCATATTTTGTTGAAGGCCTAGTTTATGTATTGGTTGGAGCAGCAGCTGTTTTGAAAATTTTTGGTTGCAAGTGCATGAAATGCAAAGGTGGTAATTGTAAAGTAGAAGACAAAACAAATACACCAACATAAGCATAATTAAGCAATAAAATAGTTTTTTTAACAAATCTCCTGTAAAGCAGGAGATTTGTATTTTGCGTGTTTTTGTGATATAATTCGACTTAATTAAACATGTCTTTATTCTTAAATGTGATATTTTATATATTGACTTTTATCTCTGTGTACGTGCAGGTATTTTTTTTGGTAACATTTTTTGATAAAAAAAATAAAGTAGTTATTCGAAAAGAACGTATAGAATTAGATGAATACCATGGGGTTACTATTATTGTTCCTTGTTACAATGAATCTGTCACTATTAAAGGAACAATAGATTCACTTCTTGCCTTGGATTATCCAAAAGACAGACTGAATTTGATTATCGTTGATGATGGTAGTAAGGATGATACTTGGGAGAGAATACAAGAATTCACAAAATATCCGAATATTAAAGTTTTTCACAAAGAAAATGGTGGAAAATACACTGCACTCAATTTAGGTTTAGAGCATACAACTACAAAATTTGTTGGTTGTCTTGACGCAGATTCTTTTGTTGATTCACAAGCATTAAAAAGAATTATGACTTATTTTTATGACAAGCATACGATGGCCGTTGCTCCATCTGTTGTAGTTTTTGATCCAAAAAATATTTTACAAGGAGCACAGAAAGCAGAATACGACATGGCTATATATACTAAAAAGATGTTGGCTTTTTTAGGTGGTATTCATGTTACACCTGGACCTTTTTCTATTTTCAGAAAAAAAGTTTTCAATGATCTTGGTCCTTATAGACATGCGCATAATACTGAAGATCAGGAAATTGCTCTTCGCATGCAAGCGAATCACTACACGATAGAGCATTGCCCAGATGCATATGTTTATACTGTTGCTCCAAATTCTGTTAAAAAATTATACAAACAAAGATCAAGGTGGATCTATGGTTTTATCCGAAATGCTATGGATTATCGAAGACTGCTTTTTAGAAAAGAATATGGAACCCTAGCTTTCCTTACTTTGCCGTCTGGAATTATTTCTGTATTGTCCGTAATATATTTATTTGGAATGATTATTTATAATCTTTTTAGTTTTATCTCTAAAAAATTAATGCAAATAAATGCAGTTGGTTTTCATAATGTTGTTTTGACAAAAAGTTTTAATTTTGACTTATTTTTCTTTGATACGAAAACCATTTTTTTTGTTTCAATAATACTGTATACTTCAATCATAATAGCTCTTTTGTTAGGTAGAAGTATGAGAGAAGGAAAGGTGCGTTTTTCTTTTGATGTAGTTTACTTTATGATTATTTATAGTGTAATAGCCCCATTTTGGCTTCTCAAGGCGATAATTAACGTCTTAAGGTCTAAAGAGTCCAGTTGGACACTTGAGAGGGAAGTAAAGATGATTAAAAAATAATATGCAACAAAAATTTGATTGGAAAAGATATGTGGTAGTTTTCTTTATAACAGCTGGCTTGTTTTTGACGGCTATATATTTAAGTAATTATTTTGGTGACAGGAAGATTAATCAATTAAAAACAATTCAAGATAAAATATCTTTGGACTTACTATCTTCTGATACCCAGTTTAATTTATTGCAAGAAGTTTCTTGTAAGGATATTTCAAATTCCGTTTTGTCTTCTGAGTTAAATTCTTTATCGGAAAAAATATCTTATACGGAAAATAGTATGGGTGAAAATAATGATACTGTGATTTCTCTTAAGAAATACTATTCATTGCTTGAAATTAAAGATTATCTTTTAATGAAAAAAATAACTGATCGCTGTGGTCAGAAATCTGTTTTTATTTTGTACTTCTATAAGAGTAATGATTGCGAAGAATGCACTAAACAAAGTTACGTGCTTTCAAGTTTACGTGATAAATATCCAAATTTCCGTATGTATTCTTTTGATTATAATTTGGATCTCTCTGCTGTTAAAGCGATGATTTCTATATATAAGGTTCCAAATACTGTCCCTGTGATGGTCATAGATGGAAAGGTTTACAGTGGATTTAAAACAGTAGAAGATGTAGAAAAAATTATTCCAAGTATGGTTCGTGATAGACAAAATGAGTTGAAACAGAAAGCTATTCTTGATGCTAAAAATGCAAAAAATAATACTAAAGATAAAGCAGTAATAAAAGATGAAAATACCACTCAATAAAAAAACCTTGTATGTTTTTTTACGTTTTGCAATTGTTGGTGTTATAAACACAGCATTGGATTTAATGGTGCTTAATCTACTTGTGTATTTTTTTGCTGTTACTAATGCTTTGATTTTTTCCATATGCAAAGGTGTATCTTTTGCATTCGCTTTAGTAAATAGTTATTTCATGAATAAGTATTTTACATTTGCCAAAAAAGAAACTACTGCTAAAAATTTCTATATATTTGTCTTATTAAGTCTGATTGGGCTCTTTGTAAATATGTTTGTTTCAAGTGTCACATTCTATTTATTAAGCCAATACTCTTTTAATATTTCTGTAAATTTAATTGCTACTATTTCTGGTATAGTTGGAGCTATGTTTAGTATGGTGATAAACTATATAAGTTATTCACTTTTTGTATTTAAATGATAAATAAAATAAAAGAAAATATTGTTAGAAATGTTCAACTTTATGCTGTTTTGGGTGTATTGTTTTTATATTTTTTAATATTAATTCGTTATAGTTTTTACGATGTATCTATTTGGTGGGATCAGGCAGTTTATATTGGAATGGGGAAACATATTGCTTCAGGTGGATCATTAGGTATGTGGGAAATGTTTCGGCCACCACTTTTTCCATTATTTTATGCTTTGTTATATATACTAAATATTCCTTTAGTTTTGGCAGGTAAGACTGTCGTTGTTTTAGCTAGTGTTGGATCCGTTTGGTTGTCATATTTACTTGGTGAAAAAATAAAAAAAGGAGCAGGTATATTTGCTGGAATTTTTTTAATGATGACTCCAGTGTTTTTATATTTTTCTAAAATAGCTACTACTGATATTATTTCCATATTCTTTGTTTTATTGTCCGTTTATTTTTATTCAAAGAAAAAATACTTTTTAACTGGTATTTCTGTCGCTCTTGTTTTTTTATTACGTTTTCCGCAAGGTCTAATACTTGTTTCATTTGGTCTTGCTGTTCTTTGTGATACATATAACCGTAATTTTATTTTATGGTTTAAAGATGCATTTAATAAAATATTATTGATTGGATTAGGTTTCATTACTTTTGTCGTGCCGTATTTATTGTCTAATTATTTATTATATGGAGATGTTTTTAAACCATTAATTATGGCAAGTGATATAGTCACAAATGGAGGTAGTTTGTATGATTTTGGTACATTTTATTATGCAAAAGAAATTTTTAAGATGGCTCCATTCTTATACTTATCTTTACTTACTCCATTTATTTTATTTAAAAAAGATTATATTGGAAGCATTCAAAAGAAAAATTTAAGAATATTAATAATTGCAGTAACTGTTTTTATGGCGTATTTCTTTTGGCAAGTCCACAAAGAATTACGTTACAGTATTGCATTCATTCCATATCTTGCAATTCTTTCAGGTGTTTCGATGACATATTTATTGAGCTTATTTAAAAAGGCAAAGATTGTTTTATTGGCACTGCTTTTCTTTTGTTTTTTGCTTCTATTACCTAGTGCAGATTTGTATTTGAATGATGGAAGTAAGAGCGAGTTTGTGCCACTTTATAATTCTTTAGAAACATTGAAAGGGAACTATCTTTCCACTACTACTATTCCTGTAGTTTTTGGACAAGTAAAGTTGTTGTCTATTTTTGAATCAAGAAGCAGTTTTGGTGATGTGTTTAGGGGACACAAAGACACAGTAGATGGTGTTATCTTTAATAGTTGTGATATTTTCTGTAAAGAAGGAAGAGGGGATCAATTTTGTGCAAATGATATTAACTTAATTGATTCTGAAATACTAAGTGCTTCTTATAAAAAAGTTTACCAAGTAGAAATTAATAAATGTAATTTTAATATATATAAAAAATAAAATGAATCCAACCTTAAGTATAATAATTCCTGCATACAATGAAGAAAAAAGAATTGGAAAAACATTAGATAGTGTTACAGATTTTTTGCATTCTAAAAAAATACAATTTGAAATTATTGTTGTTGCCAATAATTGTATTGATAATACTGTTGGATTGTTAAATGGTATTAAGGAAAATAAAATACCAGAACTTCAAATAATAAATATTCCAAAAGAGGGGAAGGTAGGAAATATGAAGGGTTATGCTATTAGTATAGGTATGAGGCAAGCACGTGGACTTTTTCATATTTTTATTGATGCTGATAATGCAACTGATTTTAAGAATGTAATATCCTTTATGAAAGAAGCAGAACAAACAGATGGTGTCGTTATTGCGTCTCGATACATAAAAGGTTCACATATAGTTAAGAAACAACCCCTATATCGCATTATTTTGAGTCGTGCAAGTAATTTATTGATAAGGTTAGTATTGCTTCCTGGTATTTATGATACACAATGTGGTTTTAAAATGTTTAGTCAAAAAGCTTCAAAAGAAGTTTTTTCTAGGACAACTGTAAACGGATGGGGGGCTGATTTAGAGATGTTGGCAATAGCTCGCGTGCTTGGATTTTCCATAAAAGAATCACCTGTAACTTGGGAATCACAAGATGAGTCAACCGTTAGATCTCATGCCTTTTTTCATACCTTAGTTGAACTTTTTAAAATAAGAAAAAACGTACGTCATAACGTATATAAATAAAAGTGAGCCGCTTGCGGACACGAATAATCCCAAAACTATATATTGTTTTTTATTTTAATTACTTAATTTAGTGAACCTTCTCTGAGCCGCTTCTCAGATTCGAACTGAGGACCTTCGCTTTACAAAAGCGTTGCTCTACCAACTGAGCTAAAGCGGCATGTTTTATTTTTTAAAGATACTACAATATACTATCAGATTTTAAAAAAAATACAAATTTTATTCCAATCCTTCTTCTTCTCTTATCTTATGCTTGATATACTTAACTCTGCGTTTGTAATCTGAAATCATTTTTAAAAAATGTGATACTTCCTTTTCTTTATGTTCTTTATTTCTGTGTATAAGCTTAGAATTATTTATTCTGCTTTTGATTTTTGTTTTAGCTTTTCCATAATTACTTTTTACAAAATGTGAAGTTTTTATGGATGCTCGTAAGGTGATGATTAATATTATATATCCGTATTTTTTTGCTTTCTTGATTGTTACAATCTTTATTTCATTTAAGCTAATTGGTTCCAATTTAAATTTACCAAGATGTGCAACTTCCTTGAAGTTTACAAACATCATTTTTCTGCCAATCATTAAAATTATTCCACAAAGTGATATAAAGAATAAGATTAGAAAAAAGTACATATTTAATATAGATTAAATTGAATAACGTTTTATTTCTTTTATTTTAGCTTTGTTTTTTTCTAGTAGTTGTCCTACAGTTTCATCTCCGTTTTTGATGAATGGCTGACTGATAAGTGTTTTTTCTTTAAAATATGTTCCTATTTTACCATCAAGCATTTTCTTTTTGATATCTTCTGGCTTGTTGATACTTGCAACTTCTTTTTGAAATATTTCAAGCATTGTATTCTTTATTTCATCTCCTATTTCAGCTTCAGTTATGTATTCTGGTTTCATTGCAGCTGTGTGCATAGCTATATCTCTTGCGAGTTCTTCATTTCCACCTTCAAGACTTACTACTATAGCTATCTTGCCATTGTGTACATAGTTTCCAACTACATCACCAGTAACTAAAAATACATCTCCAAGACCTATGTTTTCACCAGTCTTTTGAATTATAGGATCAATTAAGTCTTTTGAAGCTTCTTTCATTTTTTCAACACCTTCAGTTAAAACTTTATCAGTAAGATTTGAAAGTAGGGAGGTAAAGTCATCATTTTTTGAAACGAAATCTGTCTCACAAAGAAGACCAACTAATGCAGTATTTTTTCCTTCACTTTTTACCATGACGGCACCACTATTTAGAGATCTGTCAGCTTTTTTAAGTGCTATTTCAGAACTAGTTTTCTTTAGAATAGCCAATGCTTTATTCATATCACCAGATGCTTCTTCTAATGCACGTTTACATTGCATTACAGAAATACCTGTTTTGTCTCTAAGCTCTTTAACTTGCTCAGTTGTTATTTGTGTTGACATATATTTTATTTTTTATGCTTCTTTAGTAGGCACAGACATCGTACCTGCTTTGTAAGCGTTACATATTGATGTTGTGAATAATTTTATTGATGGAATTCCAGAATCATTACCAACGATAGGGTAATCAATTCCTTTTATATTTGAATCTGAGTTGATTAGGGCTACAACTGGAACATCTGACTTTCTTGCTTCTGTAGCAGCGATGTGTTCAGCCTTTGCGTCTATGATAAATACAGCATCTGGTATTTTCTTCATTCCAACTAGTCCAGAGTAATAACGAGCTAGTTTTTCCATTTTCTTTGCCATAACCACTCTTTCTTTCTTTGTATATTTATCAAGACCACCTTCTTTGTCTTCTTTTCGGTAGTTTTCAAGTTCAGCGATTCTTTTTTTGATTTCTACGAAATTACTTAATGTGCCTCCAATCCATCTTTCGTTAACGTAAGGCATATTTAAAGACAAAGCTGTATTTTTGATTATTTCTTTAGCTTCTGGCTTTGTTCCAACAAAAAGAACGATCTTATTTCCTGCACCCATACTCTTTACAAACTCAGATGCTTTATCCAGCATATCTTTTGTACTTTCTAGGTTAATGATATCTGTCTTATTCTTTGTTGTGTAGATAAAAGAAGAAACTGAAGGGTGTCTTCGGGTTTTTGAGTAACCGTAATGAGCCCCAGCTTCGAACATTTTCTCTATTGTAATTTCTCCTGTTTCTATTTTTTGCATACGACTTATTCTATCAGAAAGTTCCCATTTTTGCAAATATTTGTTTGGAATTATTAAGAAGGTAATTTTTAACAGACCTTGCCTAGTAGAGGCTTGACAGTACATATCTTAAGTAGTAATGTAAAGAAAAATACAGTATTTTGACAAGTATATTTTTAATAAATCATTTGGTTTGTTTACCTTAGTTTCTTTAGGGGAATTTAGGCAAACAAATTAAATAATTAATTTTAATATTAATAAATTATGAGTAATACTGAACGTTTTAAGCAAGCAATGTTTTTTTGTCCATTTTTAGCAAAAAAACATGTGGTAAAAGAAGCACTAAAGAAATGTCCTGGGGATCAAGACTCTCCAACTATTCTTGAAAATGCAAAATTTGAAATTGTACAAAATCAAGCTATTTCTGTTTTAGATTCAGATACAGGAAAAATCAAAATTCTTTGTCCAAACCTAAATAAGGAAAAAAAATGTTTAGCTTGTGATGTCGCAGAAGAAACTGATGGTTGTTGGGGTGAAGATTTTAAACCTTGTTCTTATGCAAAATAATTAATAAGTTTCTTTATTTATGTAAAAAGAAAAGGCTTAGTGAATATAAACCATTAAGCCTTTTTTCTTTACCCACTTTTTGCTATCGCATTTTTTGGGTAAAGCTATATAATTTATGTATGAGTTTAGAAGTAGAAGTTTTGGAATATTTAAATAATAAAAAACGAACTTTTAGATATAAAGGATTAAAGGTAGACATGTTGGGTTTGCCAGATTTTCAATATTATAAATATCAAAGTTTAGCAAATAAATTTTCAAGTCTTCGTAAAAAAGATTTTATCAGAATGATGTCGAGTGGGGAATATGTTATTACATACAAAGGTAGAATATTTTTAGAAAAACAAAAACATATTTTAAAAAAGTTTGAAACAGAAAAAGATGAAAATTCACCGAAAGATTTATTAATTGTTTATGATATAGAAGAAAATAGAAAAAAAGAACGAGATTGGTTTCGTCGTCATTTAAGAAAGTTTCATTTTGTGATGATTCAAAGGAGTGTTTGGATAGGTCCATCACCTTTACCAAAAGATTTTTTAAATTTCTTAGAAGAAATAAAATTAGGAAATAACTTTAAAAAATTTAAACTCTCTAAAGGTTATATTGAAAAATAATCTATACTCATTTTCTGCTATCGCGTGTTTAGGGTATAGATTAGGGTTCATTTTTGATGGGTTTTTCGAAATTGTAAAAAAAATCTTTTTAGGGTAATATGTAGAAATGAGACAATCTAAACTTTTTACAAAAACGAAAAAAGAAGCTCCTTCTGACGAAGTGTCCAAAAATGCTGAGTTTCTTATTCGTGGAGGTTTTATTCATAAGGAAATGGCAGGGGTTTATAGCTA
>Ga0194052_1000207_pt1 | contig 41074 bp, 39 predicted proteins | sample SepL226m_MetaG_FD_160117 | JGI IMG/M metagenome (GOLD analysis project Ga0194052, IMG submission 160117) | Anoxic zone freshwater microbial communities from boreal shield lake in IISD Experimental Lakes Area, Ontario, Canada - Sep2016-L227-6m | ecosystem: Environmental > Aquatic > Freshwater >...
CGATCGACCTTTGTTGATGGCCAGCACCGTCATCAGCCGACGGCCCCTTCCATCTGCAGTTCGATCAGCCGGTTGAGTTCCAGCGCGTACTCCATCGGCAGTTCCTTGGCGATCGGCTCCACGAACCCGCGCACCACCATCGCCATCGCCTCGTCCTCGGCGAGCCCGCGGCTCATCAGATAGAACAGCTGATCCTCGCTGACCTTGGAGACGGTGGCCTCGTGACCCATGGTCACGTCGTCCTCGCGGATGTCGACGTAGGGATAGGTATCGCTGCGGCTGATCGTGTCGACGAGTAGCGCATCGCATTTCACGCTGGAGCGTGATCCGTGCGCACCCTTGTTGATCTGGACCAGACCCCGGTAGGACGCGCGTCCGCCCCCGCGGGCCACCGACTTGGACACGATGTTGCTCGACGTGTTCGGTGCGAGGTGCAGCATCTTGGCCCCGGTGTCCTGGTGCTGACCCTCGCCGGCGAAGGCGATCGACAGGACTTCGCCCTTGGCGTGCTCACCGGTCATCCACACCGCGGGGTATTTCATGGTGACCTTGGACCCGATGTTGCCGTCCACCCACTCCATGGTGGCTCCGGCTTCTGCACGGGCGCGCTTGGTGACGAGGTTGTAGACGTTGTTCGACCAGTTCTGGATGGTCGTGTACCGCACGCGGGCGCCGGGTTTGACGATGATCTCCACCACCGCCGAGTGCAGCGAATCGCTCTTGTAGATCGGCGCCGTGCAGCCCTCCACGTAGTGGATGTAGGAGCCCTCGTCGGCGATGATCAGCGTCCGCTCGAACTGACCCATGTTCTCGGTGTTGATCCGGAAGTAGGCCTGCAGCGGGATGTCGACGTGCACGCCGGGCGGCACATAGATGAACGAGCCACCCGACCACACGGCGGTGTTCAGCGCGGAGAACTTGTTGTCACCGGCCGGGATCACCGTGCCGAAGTACTGCTTGAAGATCTCCGGGTGCTCACGCAGGCCGCTGTCGGTGTCGAGGAAGATGACCCCCTGGGCCTCGAGGTCCTCGCGGATCTGGTGGTACACCACCTCGGACTCGTACTGCGCGGCCACACCGCTGACCAGTCGCTGCTTCTCCGCCTCCGGGATGCCTAGCCGGTCGTAGGTGTTCTTGATGTCCTCGGGGAGTTCCTCCCACGTGGTGGCCTGCTTCTCCGTCGAGCGCACGAAGTACTTGATGTTGTCGAAGTCGATGCCCTCGAGGTTCGAGCCCCAGTTCGGCATGGGCTTCTTCTCAAAGGTGCGCAGCGCCTTGAGACGGATGTCGAGCATCCACTGCGGCTCGCTCTTCTTCGAGGAGATGTCGCGCACCACATCCTCGGACAGCCCGCGCTTGGCGCCGGCGCCGGCGACGTCGGCGTCGGCCCAGCCGTAGCCGTAGCGACCCAGCGAGGCGATGGTCTCCTCCTGCGTGAGCGGCTGGATCTCAGGTGTGGTGGTCATGCCGACTCTCCTTGTTTGAGCGGAACGTGGGTGGTGCAGGCGCAGTCGCCGTTGACGATGGAGGCCAGCAACTGAACGTGGGTGCCGAGGACTTCGGAGATCGCCTGCTGCTCGGCCTCGCAGAGTTCGGGGAATTCCTCGGCCACATGCGACACCGGGCAGTGGTGCTGGCAGATCTGAATCCCCTGCATCGGTCCGCCGACCTTCGTCGTCGTCGTCGCGTACCCGGCGCGGGTCAGCGCCTCGGCCACCTGATCGGCGGCCTCCTCGACGTCGTCGGCGGAGCCGACGGCGGGCACTCCGGCCAGGATGGTCTCGACGCGGCGGCGGGCGAAGGTGCGAACTGCCTCGTCGCCACCGATCTCGCGCAGCTGCCGGATGGCCGCCACCGCGATGTCGTCGTAGGTGTGCTCCAGTTTGGAGCGGCCGTCGGCGGTCAACCGGAATCGCTTGGCGGGCCGGCCGCGGCCGGCGTGCTGCCAGGCCGCCGGCGGCTGTGCCTCCGCGTCGCCGCTGTCGACCAGGGCGTCGAGGTGCCGGCGGACGCCGGCGGCGGAGATCCCCAGTGTGCGGCCGATCTCCGCGGCCGTGATCGAACCCGATTCCAGCAGCAGCCGGACGATCTCCCGCCGCGTCGCCCCGTCCTGCGGCGATACCGCGGCAGGCACCGGTGAGGCGGTGGTCTGGAATTTCACAACACCAGTGTGACGCAATTACCCGGGGCCGGTCTAGGAAGGCTACCCTCACTCGCGCTCGGGCCGCCCGGATGCGCCGCCCACGGCGGATACAGTGCTGAGGTGGCTGCCCGCCAGCTTTCGCTGAGCTCCTCGATCGCCAGCCTGCACGGCGACGAACGGACCGTGGCGCCGCCGCTCAACGCCGCCGAACGGCTGGCGATGACGCGGACCCGGATCTTCGGGGCCACCGGGACCGTGCTGATGGCGATCGGTGCCCTCGGCGCCGGCGCCCGCCCGGTGGTGCAGGACCCGACCTTCGGGGTCCGACTGCTCAACCTGCCCTCACGCATCCAGACGGTGTCGCTGACGATGACGACGACCGGCGCGGTGATGATGGCCCTGGCCTGGCTGATGCTGGGCCGGTTCACGCTGGGCCCCCGGCGGATGACGCGCAGCCAGCTCGACCGCACCCTGATGCTGTGGATCGTGCCGCTGCTCTTCGCCCCGCCGATGTACAGCAAGGACGTCTATTCCTATCTGGCGCAGAGTCAGATCGCCCGCAACGGGCTCGATCCCTACAAGGTCGGCCCGGCACCGGGGTTGGGCCTCGACCACGTGTTCACCAGTTCGGTGCCGAGCCTGTGGCGCGAGACGCCGGCGCCCTACGGACCGCTGTTCCTGTGGATCGGACGGGGCATCTCCGCGTTGACCGGTGAGAACATCGTCGCCGCCGTGCTGTGTCATCGGCTCGTCGTGCTCATCGGTGTGGGGCTGATCGTCTGGGCCACCCCGCGCCTGGCCCGCCGCTGCGGGGTGGCCGAGGTGAGCGCGCTGTGGCTCGGGGCGGCCAACCCGCTGCTGGTCATGCATCTGGTGGCCGGCATCCATAACGAGGCACTCATGCTCGGCTTGATGCTCACCGGCACGGAGATCGCGCTGCGCGGCATCGGCAGCGCTCGTCCGCTGACACCGAGTCCGTTGCGGTTGCCGACAGCGCGAGCCGACTGGTCGGGGTGGGCCCCGCTGGGGCTGCTGCTCGCCGGAATCGTCCTCATCGCGCTGTCGTCGCAGGTGAAATTGCCGGGTCTGCTGGCGGTCGGTTTCACAGCCATGGCGCTGGCCCGCCGGTGGGGCGGGACGCTGAGCGCGTTCGTGCGCGCGGGGGCGCTGACGGGTTCGGTGTCGCTGGCGGTGATGGGACTCATCGGCTGGGCGAGCGGCTTGGGCTTCGGCTGGATCTTCACCCTCGGCACCGCGAACGTCGTCCGCAGTTGGATGTCGCCGCCGACGCTGCTGGCGCTGGGCACCGGCCAGATCGGCATCCTGCTGGGCCTGGGCGATCACACCACCGCGGTGCTCTCGCTCACCCGCGCCATCGGGGTGCTGATCATCGCGATCACGGTGAGCTGGCTTCTGCTCGCGGTGCTGCGCGGACGGCTGCATCCGGTGGGCGGCCTCGGGGTGGCCCTGGGCGCCACGGTGCTGCTGTTCCCGGTCGTCCAGCCCTGGTATCTGCTCTGGGCGATCATCCCGCTGGCCGCCTGGGCCACCCGCCCGGGATTCCGCATCGCCACGATCGCCGTGACACTGATCGTGGGGATCTTCGGACCCACCGCCAACGGCGACCGGTTCGCGCTCTTCCAGATCGTCGACGCCACACTCGCCAGCACGCTCATCGCCGTGATACTCATCGCGCTGACGCTGAACCGGCTGCCGTGGCGCTACGTGCCCGGGACCGATGAGCGCTACAGCGGTCAGGATCCCGACCCGTCACCGGCGCCGCTGCCCGCCTACGCTGAGAACCCGTGAGTTCAGTCTCGGCGAGTCCGGTGCGCCTTCGTGGAGTCACGAAACGCTACGGCGCGACCACCGCAGTCGAGGGACTCGATCTGGTGGTCGAGCGCGCGCAAGTCTTCGCACTGCTCGGTCCCAACGGCGCGGGCAAGACCACCACCGTCGAGATGTGCGAGGGCTTTCTGCGCCCCGATGAGGGTTCCGTCGAGGTGCTGGGCCTCAACCCGGCCGAGGACAACATGCGGCTGCGCGAACGCATCGGGGTGATGCTCCAGGGCGGCGGCGGTTATCCGGCCGCGCGCGCCGCCGAGATGCTCAATCTTGTCGCCGCCTATTCGGCCGACCCGCTGGACCCGCAGTGGCTGCTGGACACACTCGGGCTGACCGAGGCGGCGAAGACCACCTACCGCCGGCTCTCCGGCGGTCAGCAGCAGCGCCTCGCGCTGGCGTGCGCCATCGTCGGGCGTCCGGAGTTGGTGTTCCTCGATGAACCGACCGCCGGAATGGACGCGCACGCGCGTCTGGTGGTCTGGGAACTGATCGACGCGCTGCGCCGCGATGGTGTGACCGTGGTGCTCACCACCCATCAACTCAAAGAGGCCGAGGAACTCGCCGACCAGATCGTGATCATCGATCGTGGATCGGCCGTCGCGTCCGGCACACCCTCGGAACTCATGCGCAGTGGAGCCGAGGATCAGTTGCGCTTCACCGCACCTCGGCGACTCGACCTGGGACTGTTGCGTGCCGCGCTGCCCGAGGGATACCGGGTGTCCGAGCAGAGCGCGGGCGAGTATCTCGTCGAGGGAACCATCGATCCGCAGGTGCTGGCCACCGTCACCGCCTGGTGCGCGCGCCTGAACATCCTCGCCACCGACATGCGCGTCGAACAGCGCAGCCTCGAGGACGTCTTCCTGGATGTGACCGGCAAGGAGTTGCGATCGTGACGCAACTGTTCCCAGCCGGCACCTTCACCCCTGACCCGCGTCCCAGCCGCGTCCCGCAGATGCTGGCCGCGCAATACGGCCTCGAGCTGAAGTTGTTGCTGCGCAACGGCGAACAGCTGCTGCTGACGATGTTCATCCCCATCACGCTGCTGGTCGGCCTGACCCTGCTGCCACTCGGCTCGTTCGGAACCAACCGGGTGGCGGTGTTCGTGCCGGCGATCATGGCGCTGGCGGTGATCTCCACGGCATTCACCGGGCAGGCGATCGCGGTCGCCTTCGACCGGCGCTACGGGGCGCTCAAACGTCTTGGTGCGACCTCGCTTCCGGTGTGGGGCATCATCGCCGGCAAGGCCCTTGCCGTCATCACGGTGGTGTTCCTGCAGGCGTTGCTGCTCGGCGGGATCGGGCTGGCCCTCGGCTGGCGGCCCGACCCGGCAGGCCTGGCTCTGGGCGCGGGGGTGATCGCGCTCGGCACAGCGACGTTAGTGGCGATGGGACTACTGCTCGGCGGGACGCTGCGCGCCGAGATCGTCCTTGCCGTTGCGAACCTTCTCTGGTTCGTCTTCGCGGGACTGGGCGCACTCACACTGGAGGGCGGCATCGTCCCACGCGGACTGTCCTGGATCGCGCGGCTGACTCCTGCCGGTGCGCTCACCGAAGCGCTGTCTCAGGCGACGGCGCTGTCGGTCGACTGGTTCGGCATCGCCGTGCTGGCGGCATGGGGCGCGGTCTGCGCGCTGGCCGCGGTGCGCTGGTTCCGCTTCACCTAGGATCGTGCGGTGATCCTGGATCGGCTGCCGGTGCCCAGTCTGCGCACCCAGAGGGTCATCGCCGCCGCGGTGTTGCTCAGTCAGGCGCTGATCTCGGTCACCGGTGCCGTCGTCCGGGTGACCGCGTCAGGTCTGGGATGCCCCACCTGGCCGCAGTGCTTCCCGGGGAGTTTCACCCCGGTGCCTCATGCCGAGGTGCCGATCGTTCATCAGGCGGTGGAGTTCGGCAACCGGCTCATCACGTTCGCCGTCGTCATCACCGCCGGCCTTGCCGTACTCGCCGTCACCCGTGCCCACCGGCGCCGCGAGGTGAAGATCTACGCCTGGCTGATGCCGGCCTCGACCGTGCTGCAGGCGGTCATCGGCGGGATCACGGTGCTGACCGGCCTGCTGTGGTGGACCGTCGCCATCCACCTTCTGGTGTCCATGGCGATGGTGTGGCTGGCCACCCTGCTCTACGTCAAGATCGGCGAGCCCGACGACGGCCTGTCCGCGCCGACGGTGCCCTCGCCGCTGCGCCGGTTGACCTTCGCCTCCGCGGCGCTGCTGAGCGCCACGCTGGTGACGGGCACGCTGGTGACCGCCGCCGGTCCGCACGCCGGCGACAAGAGCACCGCGCGGCCCGTGCCGCGCCTGGAGGTGGAGATCGTCACGCTGGCGCACATCCACGGCACACTGCTGGTCGCCTACCTGTGCCTACTGGTCGGACTCGGCGCCGGACTGGTCGCCGTCGCAGCGCCGGCGCGGGTCAAGCGGCGGCTGGCAGGACTGCTGGGACTGGTTCTGACACAGGGGCTGGTGGGAGTTGTGCAGTATCACACCGGCGTGCCCGCGGCGCTGGTCGCGCTCCACGTCGCCGGCGCCGCGGCGTGCACCGCCGCCACCGCCGCGCTATGGGCGTCGATGCGAGAGCGGACCGAGACCGAGTCGCTCCAGCGCCGACTCGACGTGCACAGCGAAGCTGCGCTGTCCTAGATCCCGTGCGGCGGGGTCGAGCTGACACCAGCCCAGCGACGGTTCGATCAGTTCGAGTTCGAGAAGCACCGCGTCGTCACGCTCGCCGATCACGTCGACGCGCGCGTAGAGCAGTTCGTCGCGCGGGATCCCCAGATGTGCCGCTGCGGCATCAAGCACCCGGTGGCCCAGATCCCAGAGTTCGTCATCCGGATCAGCCGGGCGAAGCGTCTCGGCGGCATAGGTGCCCGACGGATCGAGTCGGGGCCGCCTGCCCCGGGGCGGCAGGATGGGCCCCTTGACGAAGGCGTGTGACTGCTCGCCGCCGAGGAAGACCAGCGCGGTCTCCCCCGCCTCGATGCGGGCGTCGTACGGTTGCACCAGCACGCTGCGGCCGGACTCGAGCAGCCGGGTCGCGTGCGCACGCGCGGCGTCGGCTGAGGAGAACCGGAAGGTGTCGATGGATCCGGCGCCGACGGCGGGCTTGATGACCACCTCGCCTCGCGGCAGTTTCACGGCGTCGCCGGGCTGGGCGAACGTCGACGGAACGATCGGGACCCCGGCCTCGGCGAGATCGCCGAGGTAGTGCTTATCGCTGTTCCACTCGATCACCTGCGGAGCGTTGAGCAGGTTGCGAACCCGCCTGCACCAGGCGATGAACTCCTCGCGGCGTTCGGCGTAATCCCAGGCCGCCCGCAGGATCACCAATTCGGCCTGCTCGGTCTGCGGATCGTCCCAGGACATCCACCGGGCGTGCAGACCACGCTTGCGCAGAGCGGCGATCAGGCCGGCGTCATCGCCGTCCCCGTCGGGAAGATCCCGGCATGAGGCCAGGACGATCCGGGGATGAAAGACATCCGGGCGGGCAAGCTTCATCGGCAATTGCCTCATAAACGATGATAGTGACATGCGCGCTGTCGAAGTCGCCGAGACGGGTGGGCCCGAAGTTCTCCGCTGTGTGGAACGGCCGGAGCCCTCACCCGGTCCGGGTGAGGTACTGATCCGGACCGACGCCATCGGGGTCAACTACATCGACACCTATTTCCGCTCGGGCCTCTATCCGCGGCCGCTGCCCTTCGTCGCCGGCCAGGAGGTCTGCGGTACGGTCGCCGCGGTCGGCGACGACGTCGCCGCAATCGCCGCCGGCGACCGGGTGGTGACGGCGAGTGCGGTCGGCGGATACGCCGAGATGTGTATCGCCCCAGCGGACTTCGTCGCCTACGTGCCTGACACGGTGGCCTCCGACGCGATCGCCTCGGCGCTGCTGAAGGGGATGACGGCGCACTACCTGATCACGTCGGTCTATCCGGTTGCACCGCGAGACACCCTGCTGGTGCACGCCGGGGCGGGCGGGGTGGGCCTGATCCTGACTCAGTGGGCCACCAGCCTGGGCGCGCGGGTGATCACCACGGCGTCCACACCCGCGAAGGCCGATCTGTCCCGCGCGGCCGGAGCGGTGGCGGTACTGGACTATCCCGACGACGCCGAGGAGTTCGCCTCCCGGATCGCCGAGCTCACCGACGGCCGGGGCGTGGCCGCGGTGTACGACGGCGTCGGGAAGACCACGTTCGACGCCAGCCTGGCCAGTCTGGCGGTTCGGGGAACGCTCGCGTTGTTCGGCGCGTCCAGCGGACCGGTTCCCCCGGTGGACCCGCAGCGGCTCAACGCCGCGGGATCGGTGTTCCTGACCCGGCCGAACCTGGCGCACTTCATCAGGACGCCCGACGAATTCGCCTGGCGCGCCGGTGAGGTGATGGAGGCGATCTCCGGCGGTTCGATCTCCGTCACCGTCGGCGGCCACTACCCGCTGGCCGAGGCCGCCCGCGCCCATGAGGATCTGCAGGCACGCAGAACCACCGGTTCGATCGTGCTGATGCCCTAGCCGAACAGATTCGGCAGGTGCGTCCTAGCCGAATTTGTTCGGCAGGTGCGTTCTAGCCGAACAAATGCGGCAGGGGGATCACCGAATCCACCGCCAGCGCACAGAACACCGCGGCAAGGTAGTTGTTGGAGTGCAGGAACAGCCGCAGCGGCTTGACCGCCTCACCGCGGCGCACTCCGGCCCGCAGCCGGTGCGCCAGCGCCAGGAACCAGGCGCCGGCCGCCGCCGCGACGGCCGCGTAGAGCCAGCCGGCCGCCGGGACCAGCGTCAGCGTGGCGAACACAGTCAGCCAGGTGTACACCACGATCTGGTTGGTGACCTGACGTTCGGTCGCTACCGCGGGAAGCATCGGCACCCCGGCCGCCTGATAATCCTCTTTGTATTTCATGGCCAGCGCCCACGTGTGCGGCGGTGTCCAGAAGAAGATGATGGCGAACATGGCCAGGGCCTGCCAGCCGATGGTCCCGGTGACCGCCGACCAGCCGATCATCACCGGCATGCAGCCCGCCGCACCGCCCCACACCACGTTCTGGGACGTGCGGCGCTTGAGCAGCAGGGTGTAGACGAGCACATAGAAGGCGATGGTCGCCGCGGCCAGATGGGCCGAGAGCAGGTTGGTGGTCCACCACAGCCAGAAGAAAGAGGCCACCGACAGGGCCAGGCCGAACACCAGCGCATGGCTGCGTGGCACGACGGCGCGCGCCAGCGGGCGGCCCGAGGTTCGCTTCATCAGCTTGTCGATGTCGGCGTCGGCGACGCAGTTGAGCGTGTTGGCCCCGCCGGCCGCCAGCATCCCGCCGAGCAGGGTGTTCGCGATGAGCAGCAGGTCGACGTGACCGCGATCGGCCAGCAGCATCGCCGGGATCGTGGTGACCAGGAGTAACTCGATGACACGGGGTTTGGTGAGCGCGAGGTAACCGAGGGCGGAGGTGCGCAGCCGGCCAGGTTCGGCGCTGATCGCGTGCGTTTCCCGAATGTTCACGCAGTCAACTCCTCATTGAACGGCCGCCCGTCGTCTACTACAGGGGATGGTAGACCGCGAGCCTTTCAATTCGGTACTGCAGGTGCGATTCCCGGCACTAGGGTTGGCACCGAACACCGGGTTGCCAGCTGATTCGACCTCCCCAGGAGTGATCCCGTGACAACGCTCGAGGAAATTTCCGCTCTCACCCAGCCGCACCACCCCGGTGACTGGACCGAGCTGGACTCCCGCGCCGTGGACACCGTGCGGGTGCTCGCGGCCGATGCCGTGCAGAAGGTCGGAAACGGTCACCCGGGGACCGCCATGAGCCTGGCCCCGCTGGCCTACACGCTGTTCCAGCGGGTGATGCGCCACGACCCAGGCGATGAGCACTGGCTGGGCCGCGACCGGTTCGTGCTGTCCTGCGGGCACTCCAGCCTGACGCTGTACCTGCAGCTCTACCTCGGCGGGTTCGGCCTGGAACTCTCCGATATCGAGGCGCTGCGCACGTGGGGCTCCAAGACCCCGGGCCACCCCGAGTACGGGCACACCAGGGGCGTGGAGATCACCACCGGCCCGTTGGGTCAGGGGCTGGCCTCGGCGGTGGGCATGGCGATGGCCGCGCGCTACGAGCGGGGGCTCTTCGACCCCGACGCACCCGCCGGCACCAGCCCGTTCGATCACTACATCTACGTGGTGGCCTCCGACGGCGATATGCAGGAGGGCGTCACCAGCGAGGCCTGCTCGCTGGCCGGCACCCAGCAACTGGGCAACCTGATCGTCATCTGGGATGACAACGAGATCTCCATCGAGCACAACACCAAGATCGCCTTCACCGAGGACACCCCCGCCCGTTACGAGGCCTACGGGTGGCACGTGCAGGTGGTCGAGGGCGGCGAGAACGTGGCCGGGATAGAAGAAGCGGTGGAGGCGGCCAAAAAGGTCACCGACAAACCGTCGTTCATCGCGCTGCGAACCATCATCGGCTACCCGGCGCCGACGAAGATGAACACCGGCGGCGTGCACGGTTCGGCGCTGGGCGCCGAGGAGGTCGCCGCCACCAAGACCGTGCTCGGATTCGACCCGGACAAGAGCTTCGACGTCGCCGACGATGTGATCGCCCACACCCGCAAGCTCCTCGACCGCGGCCGCGAGGCACACGCGGCATGGCAGACGCAGTTCGACGCCTGGGCGCAGCGCGAACCGGAGCGCAAGGCGCTGCTCGACCGACTGCTGGCCGGCCGGCTGCCCGACGGCTGGGAGTCGGCACTCCCGCACTGGGAACCCGGCTCCAAGCCGGTGGCCACCCGGGCGGCATCCGGCGACGTGCTCACCGCGATCGGTCCCGTGCTGCCCGAGTTGTGGGGCGGCTCCGCCGATCTGGCGGGCAGCAATAACACGACGATGAAGGGTGCCAAATCCTTCGGCCCGCCCTCGATCTCCACCGAGGACTGGACCGCCGACTGGTACGGGCGCACCCTGCACTTCGGCATCCGCGAACACGCGATGGGCTCGATCCTGTCCGGAATCGTGCTGCACGGCCCGACCCGCGCCTACGGCGGCACCTTCCTGCAGTTCGCCGATTACATGCGCGGTGCGGTGCGACTGGCCGCCCTCATGAACATCCCCGCCATCTACGTCTGGACGCACGACTCGATCGGCCTCGGCGAAGACGGTCCGACCCATCAGCCCGTCGAGCACCTGGCCGCGTTGCGAGCGATCCCCCGACTCTCGGTGGTGCGCCCTGCCGACCCGAACGAGACCGCGCACGCCTGGCGGACGATCCTGGAGCGCACCGACGGAAACGGCCCGACGGGCCTGATCCTCACCCGCCAGGGCGTGCCGGTGCTGGAGGGAACCGACCGCGACGGCGTCGCCCGCGGCGGTTACGTGCTCGGCGGAGGTGATCCGCGGGATGCCGACGTGATCATCATCGCGACCGGCTCGGAGGTCCAACTCGCCGTCGAGGCGCAGCGACTGCTCGCCACCAAGGACATCACGGCCGCCGTGGTGTCGATGCCGTGCGTCGAGTGGTTCGAGTCCCAATCGCAGGAATACCGCGACAGTGTGCTGCCACCGGAGGTACCTGCCCGGGTGGCGGTGGAGGCCGGCATCGCGCAGAGTTGGTACAAGTTCGTCGGCGACACCGGCGAGATCATCTCCATCGAGCGCTACGGCGAGTCCGCCGACGACAAGACCCTGTTCCGCGAATTCGGGTTCACCCCGGAAGCCGTCGTGGCGGCTGCAGCGCGGGCAATCGACAACTGACCAGTGACCGACAAGGAGTTACCCATGACGCAGAACCAGAAACTTGCAGACCTCTCCGCGCAAGGCGTCTCCGTTTGGCTCGACGATCTGTCCCGCGACCGCCTGCGGTCGGGCAACCTGCAGGAGTTGATCGACACCCGCAGCGTCGTCGGTGTCACCACCAACCCGTCGATCTTCCAGGCTGCGCTGTCGAAGGGCACCTCCTACGACTCCCAGGTTGCCGAACTCGCCGCGCGCGGCGCCGACGTCGACGCCACCATCCGAACGGTCACCACCGATGACGTTCGCGAGGCGTGTGACGTGCTGCGCCCGGTGTGGAAGCACTCAAACGGCGTGGACGGAAGGGTCTCCATCGAGGTAGATCCCCGACTGGCGCACGACACCGACAAGACCATCCTGCAGGCCATCGAACTGTGGAAGATCGTCGACCGCCCCAACCTGCTGATCAAGATCCCGGCCACGCTCGCCGGCCTGCCGGCGATCACTGCCGTGATCGCAGAGGGCATTTCGGTCAACGTGACGCTGATCTTCTCGGTCGAACGCCACCGTGCGGTGATGGACGCCTACCTGGCCGGCCTGGAGGCCGCCGCGTCGGCGGGCCATGACCTCAACACCATCCACTCGGTCGCGTCGTTCTTCGTCTCGCGGGTGGACACCGAGATCGACGCCCGGCTGGAGAAGATCGGTACACCGGATGCGCTGAAGTTACGCGGCAAGGCGGGCGTGGCCAATGCGCGCCTGGCCTACGCGGCCTACGAGAAGGTATTCGGCTCCGGCGGACGCTGGATGCCCCTGGCTCAGGCGGGCGCCTGGGTGCAGCGTCCGCTGTGGGCGTCCACGGGTGTCAAGAACCCCGACTACTCCGACACGCTCTACGTCACCGAACTCGTCGCACCCGACACGGTGAACACCATGCCGGAGAAGACCCTGGAGGCGGTGGCCGATCACGGCCGGGTGCACGGCGACACCATCTCCGGCACCGCGGCGGCCTCCCAGGAGGTCTTTGATCACCTGACGGCGATCGGGATCGACCTGGCCGACGTGTTCGCACACCTCGAGGATGACGGTGTCGACAAGTTCGAGAAGTCCTGGCTGGAGTTGATCGAGGCGACGCAGGGTCAGTTGGACGCCGCAAAGAAATGACCGCGCTCACCGACGCACCGGTGCCGGCGGGGTGGCGCAACCCGCTGCGGGACAAACGCGACAAGCGAATGCCGCGCATCGCCGGTCCGTGTGGCGTGGTGATCTTCGGCGTGACCGGAGATCTGTCCCGCAAGAAGCTGATGCCGGCCATCTACGACCTGGCCAACCGGGGTCTGCTGCCGCCGTCGTTCGCGCTCGTCGGCTTCGCGCGCCGGGATTGGGCCGACGAGGACTTCGGCAAGATCGTCCATGACGCCGTCCGTGAGCATGCCCGCACACCGTTCCGTCAGGAGGTCTGGGACCGGCTGGCCGAGGGAATCCGGTTCGTGCAGGGCAGTTTCGACGACGAGGCGTCCTTCAACCGCCTCGCCGAAACCCTGGCCAAACTCGACGCCGAACGCGGCACCGGTGGTAATCACGCGTTCTACCTGTCGATTCCGCCCAACGCCTTCCCGGTGGTCACCGAGCAGTTGAAGCGATCGGGACTGGCCGACCCCCAGGACGGCCGCTGGAGCCGTGTGGTGATCGAGAAGCCGTTCGGCCACGACCTGGCCAGTGCCAGGGAACTCAACGCCGTTGTCAACAGCGTCTTCCCCGAGGAGTCGGTGTTCCGCATCGATCACTACCTCGGCAAGGAGACGGTGCAGAACATTCTGGCGTTGCGATTCGCCAACGAGTTGTACGAACCGATCTGGAGCAGTCACTACGTCGACAGCGTGCAGATCACCATGGCCGAGGACATCGGCCTCGGCGGCCGCGCCGGCTACTACGACGGGATCGGCGCCGCCCGAGACGTCATCCAGAACCATCTGTTGCAATTGCTCGCCCTGACGGCGATGGAGGAACCGGTCGGCTTCCATCCCGCCGAGGTACGCGCGGAGAAGATCAAGGTTCTCGCCGCCACCCGGCTGGCCCAGCCACTGGACCTCACCACCTCCCGCGGCCAGTACACCGCCGGCTGGCAGGGCGGCCAGCACGTGGTCGGACTGCTTGACGAAGACGGTTTCTCCAAGACCTCGACCACAGAGACCTTCGCCGCGATCACGCTCGATGTCGACACGCGCCGCTGGGCCGGCGTGCCGTTCTATCTGCGCTCGGGAAAGAGACTGGGGCGCAGGGTCACCGAGATCGCGCTGATGTTCAAGCGCGCGCCGCATCTGCCGTTCGACGCCACCATGACCGAGGAACTCGGCCAGAACGCTCTGGTGATCCGGGTGCAGCCGGACGAGGGCATCACGCTGCGATTCGGCTCCAAGGTGCCGGGCAGTGCGATGGAGGTTCGCGACGTCAACATGGACTTCTCCTACGGGTCGGCCTTCGCCGAGGACTCCCCCGAGGCCTATGAACGTCTGATCCTCGACGTGCTGCTCGGCGAACCGTCGCTGTTTCCGAGCAACGCCGAAGTCGAACTGTCATGGGAGATCCTCGATCCCGCGCTGGAGTACTGGGCGACGCACGGCAAACCGGATCCGTATGAGTCGGGGACCTGGGGCCCGGCGTCGGCGTTCGAGATGCTGCAGCGCTCCGGGCGGGAATGGCGGCGGCCGTGACGAACGCTCGCGTGAGGAACCGGAAGCCATGATTCTCGATCTGCCGAACACGACCACCAACGATCTGAACAAACGCATCACTCAACTCCGCGAGGAGGGCGGCGCGATCACCCTCGGGCGGGTGCTGACACTCGTAGTGGCGCCCGACAACGAGGAGATCCTCGAGGAGGCCATCGAGGCCGCGGTCGGGGCCAGCCGCGAACATCCCTGCCGGATCATCGTCGTGGTGCCGGTCGACCGGCTGGCCACCGACGCCCGGCTCGACGGTCAGCTGCGAGTCGGTGGCGATGCGGGCGCGGGCGAGGTGGTGGTGCTCAAGACGGCCGGACCGCTGGCGGCACATGCCAGCAGCGTTGTGCTGCCCTTCCTACTACCGGATACCCCGGTGGTGGCATGGTGGCCGGGTGCGGCTCCGGCGGTTCCCGCGCAGGATCCGTTGGGGCGCCTGGCCATCCGGCGCATCACCGATGCCACCGAATCGGAGAACCCGCTGGAAACACTGCGCGGTCGGCTGGACGGCTATACCGAGGGTGACACCGATCTCGCCTGGAGCCGAATCACCTACTGGCGGGCGCTGCTTGCTTCCGCACTCGATCAGCCGCCCTACGAACCCGTCACTTCCGCGGTGGTCTCCGGGCGGGCGGCCGAACCGGCACTGGACATCCTGGCCGGTTGGCTCGCCGCGCGGATCGACGGACCGGTCCGCCGTGAGGCCGGCGATCTCAAGGTCGAACTGGTGCAGCCGAGCCAGACCATCACGCTGAGCCGGCCCCAGGACGGGTCCACCGCAACCCTGAGCCGCACCGGCCGGCCCGCCGCCCTGCTGCCGCTGGCACGGCGGGAGACCAAGGAGTGCCTCGCCGAGGATCTGCGCCGGCTCGACGCCGACGAGATCTATCACGAGGCACTCGGCGGGATCGACAAGGTGCAGTACGTGGCCGGCGGTCGAGCCTGACCGTGACCGCCGACTCCAGGCTTGTCATCGAGACCTTTCCCGACACCGATGCCCTGGTTGCCGCGGCAGGCGATCGGCTCGCCGCGGCGATCGAGGCGGCCGTCGAAGCCCGCGGGCGTGCGCTGGTGGTGCTCACCGGCGGAGGCGCCGGCATCGGCCTGCTCGCACGGCTCCGGGCCGATCCGGTCGACTTCTCCCGCGTGCATCTGTTCTGGGGCGATGACCGGTTCGTCGCCGCCGATGACGCCGAGCGTAACGAGAAGCAGGCACGGGAGGCTCTCCTCGACCATGTCAACATCCCGGCCGGCAACGTCCACGCCATGGCGCCCAGCGACGGCGCGTACGGGGATGATCTGTCGGCGGCGGCCGCCGGGTACGCGCGCACGCTCGCCGACCTGGCCGAGGATGGTTTGTCCACACCACGTTTCGACGTTCATCTGCTCGGCATGGGCGGTGAGGGTCATATCAACTCATTGTTCCCGCATACCGCCGCGGTGCGGGAGACCACCCGCGCCGTCGTCGGCGTTGAGGACTCCCCCAAACCGCCGCCGCGGCGCATCACCCTCACCCTCCCGGCGATTCGCAACTCGCGTGAGGTGTGGCTGGTGGTCTCCGGTGAGGTCAAGGCCGACGCGGTCGCCGCAGCCATCGGCGGCGCTGATCCGGACGACATACCGGCGGCGGGCGCTGTCGGAACCGAGGCGACGGTCTGGTTGATCGACGACGCGGCGGCAGCCAAACTGCCACACTGACTGCCGTGGCCGAGAAGACACCGCCGCGAACCCCGGGCGAGAAGATCAGAACGCTGGCGCAAGCCGCACTCAACGCCGATCAGACTGTCGAGCAGGTGGACCATGTCCTCGACGATCTCGAGCAGAGCCTCGCCGGCCTGAACAAGGCGGTGGGCGGTCTCGAGGCCTCGCTGGAGTACTTCGACACCACGCTCAACTCGCTCAACACCACGCTCGCCCGCATGGAGGGCATCGTGGACCGGGTGGAGCGGATGGTCGACGTCACCGAATCGGTGCTGAGCCCACTTGCCGCGACTGAGTCGGCGGTGCGCGGGGTGATGAACGCACTGCGCCGAAGATAGATCGCGCTAGCCGCTGTTCCGCAGCGCCGACGCCAATCCGCTCATGGTGAGCAGGATCCCGCGCCGTACCAGATCGTCGTCTTCACCGCGGCGGTAGCGGCGCAGCAACTCGACCTGCAGATGGTTCAGCGGCTCCAGATACGGGAACCGGTTGAACACCGAGCGGGCAAGGGCTGGGTTGTCGGCCAGTAGATCGTCGTGTCCGGTGACAAGCAGATACATCTGGACGGTCCGCTCGTGTTCGGCGCGGATCATGGCGAGCACCCGGTCGCGCAGTTCGGTGTCCTCGACCAGCGCGGCGTAGCGGGCCGCCAGGCCCATGTCCGACTTCGCGAGCACCTGCGCCATATTCGACAGCACCGTACGGAAGAACGGCCAGCTCCGGTAAAGGCTGCGAAGCTCACCCACTCTGGTCTCGTCCTCGCCGATCCACTCCTGCAACGCGGTCCCAGTCCCGTACCAACCCGGCAGCATGACCCGGCACTGACTCCAGGCCAGCACCCACGGGATGGCCCGCAGGTCGGCGATCGACGTGGTCGCCTTACGGCTGGTGGGTCGGCTGCCGATGTTGAGCGCGCCGATCTCGGCCACCGGCGTGGAGGACTCGAAGTATTCGACGAACCCCGGCGTGTGGTGGACCAGATCGGCATAAGCGCGCTGAGCCCGCGCGGCCAGATCGTCGAGTACCCGGTAGGCGGAGTCTGCGGCGTCGCCGAGTCCCTCGGTGTCGAGCAGTGTCGCCTCCAGGGTGGCCGCGATCAGACTCTCCAGATTGCGTTGCGCCAGATGGGGTTCGGCGTACTTGGCGGCGATCACTTCACCCTGTTCGGTCAGTCTCAGCGAGCCACGAACCGCCCCCGGCGGCTGGGCGAGGATGGCGTCGTAGCTCGGGCCGCCGCCGCGCCCGATGGTCCCGCCGCGCCCGTGGAAAAGCCGTAACCGGACCCCACATGACCGAGCGAACTCCACCAGATCCAGTTCAGCCCGATAGATCGCCCAGTTCGCCGCCAGGTAACCGCCGTCCTTGTTGGAGTCCGAGTAGCCCAGCATCACCTCCTGAATGCCGTCCCGCGCGTCAATGATCGCCCGGTAAAGAGGTAGTTCCAGAGCCGCCCTCAGGATCCCGGCACCCCGCCGCAGATCGTCGATCGTCTCGAACAACGGCACGATCGCGACCGGAACATGCGGCCGCTCACCGGTGACATCGAGCAGGCCGCACTCCTTGAGCAGCACGCCCGCCTCAAGAAGGTCCGACACCGACCTGCACATCGAGATGATGTAGGTCGGCACCGCCTCGACCCCCAGGATGCCCACCGCCTCGGCGGCCGCGCCGATGATCTCAAGTTCCGAGCGGGCCAGATCCGACAGCTGGGCCTGACCGCCGATCAGCGGCCTTCGGGTGGACAGTTCGGCCGCGAGCAGCGCGACGCGATCCGCCTCGGTCAGCGACGCATAGTCGCTGTGCACCCCGGCCCAAGCCAGCAGCTCAGCCACCACCTGCTGATGGATATCGGAATTCTGCCGCATGTCCAGGCCGCAGAGATGAAACCCGAACACTTCCACCGAGTTCCGCAGCCGTGCCAGCCTGTCATCGGCGATGACGGCGCTGCCGTAGGCCCGCAGCGAGGTATCGATCACATCGAGGTCGGCACCTAACTCCCGCGGCGCCGCGTAGGCCGGCAGATCAAGGTGCAGGACATGCTCGGGACGGCGGTCCAGCACCGCCGCGGCGGTAGCGCTCAAGCGGCCGCGCACCACCCGCACCGCCCGTCGGTAGGGCTCATCAGCGCGCGGCGGGTCCACACACCCCTCGGCGAGGGCGGCCAGTTCACCGGTGACATCGACCAGCCTGGCCGACATGGACAGTTCCTGTTCCAACTGGGCGAGCTCGTCGAGGTAATGGTTCAGTGCCGTGAACGCAGCGCCACGGGTCGCCATCCGCACCACGTCACCGGTCACGTTCGGGTTCCCGTCGCGGTCACCGCCGATCCACGAACCCGGCCGCAGGATGGGCTGCTCCAGCAACGGATGTGATGGCCAACGCCGGCGCAGAGCCGTGCGAACCTCGGCGTTGATCGCCGGAATGACCTCGAAGAAGGAGGCCGGGTAGTAGCGAAGACCGGACTCGACCTCGTCGGCAACCTGCAACCGGGACAACCGGATCAGGGCGGTCTGCCAAAGAGTCAGGATCTGGCGGCGAAGCTCGTCGTCGATCCGGCGGCCGTCGTCGGTCTCGGTCCGGCCATCCATCCGCATCCGCATCAGCGCGGTGATCCGATTCTGCGTGTCGAAGACGGTGCGGCGGCGCGTCTCGGTGGGATGCGCGGTGATCACGGGGGCGACCAGCGCACCACGCAGCGCCGCGCTCACCGCGTGGCCGTCGAGTCGCGCCCTGTCCAACTTGCGGTAGGTCGCCGCCAGCGTGCTGTCGACCGGAGGTTCGCCAGCCGACGTGTGGAGGGCGCGCCGCCGCTCGCGATGGATGTCTTCAGCGACATTGGCCAGCAGCGCGAAGTAACTGAACGCCCGGATCACCGGAATGGCGTCATGGATGTCAATGCCGGCGAACATCTCCGATAACTCGGCTCGGTCTATCTCCGATCGCCGCACCCGGAACGACTCCACCCGTGCGCGTTCGACGAGTTCAAACACACCAAGACCGTTCTGCTGGCGGACTGTATCGCCAAGAATCGCGCCGAGCAGCCGGATGTCCTGGCGCATCGGTTCGGTGGCTGCGCGACCCACCGGGGTTCGGTGCACCGCACCGATGGGATCCAGGCCCGCTATCGCATCTGGGTTGGCCGGCGAGTCGGGGCCACCTGTCACGACCGGATTCGTGTGGGCCTCTGCCATGCCTACCAGTATCCGGTAGGGGCGACGGTCAGGCGTACTTGATCTGCAGGGCGACCCCGACGATCGAGACCACCCAGATCCCGGCCACGAAAAGGGTCAGCCGGTCGAGGTTCTTCTCGACCACTGTCGAGCCCGACAGGTTGGACTGCACACCGCCGCCGAACAGGCTCGACAGCCCGCCGCCCTTGGCGCGATGCAGCAGCACCAGCAGCACCAGCAGCAGGCTGGTGATGATCAGCAGGATCTGCAGGGCCAGAATCATAGGCATCAGACTACCCGCCGCGCGCGCCCGGTCAGGGCAGCGGCCCCCCGGCGGCGATGGCCGAGAGGGTGGCGAACTGCTCACCCTCCAGCGATGCACCCCCGACCAAGCCGCCGTCGACGTCCTGCTGGGCGATGAGTTCGCCGACGTTCTTGGCGTTCATCGATCCGCCGTAAAGAATCCGGATGCCATCGGCGATCTGGGATGACGTCAGAGCGGCGAGCTTGGCGCGTATGGCGGCACACACCTCCTGGGCGTCGGCGGCGCCGGCAACCCGGCCGGTGCCGATCGCCCAGACCGGCTCGTAGGCAATGACGACTTTGGTCAGCTGCTCCTGGGAGAGCCCGGCCAGCGAGCCTTCCAACTGGGCGAGGTTGAAGGCGACGTGATCGCCCGACTCCCGCACCTCGAGATGCTCTCCGATGCAGACGATCGGGATCAGTCCGTGCCGGAAGGCGGCGGCGGCTTTCGCTGCTACGCACGCGTCGTCCTCGTGGTGATAGGTGCGCCGCTCGGAGTGGCCGACGACGACGAAGGTGCAGCCGAGCTTGGCCAGAAACGCACCGCTGATCTCCCCGGTGTAGGCGCCGGAGTCGTGTTGGGACAGATCCTGCGCGCCGTAGGTGAGCCGAAGGCGGTCCCCGTCGACGAGGCTCTGCACGCTGCGCAGGTCGGTGAACGGCGGGATGACGGTGACATCGACTTTGTCGAAGTACTTGTCGGGAAGGGAGAACGCGATCTTCTGCACCAGGGCGATGGCCTCGAAGTGGTTGAGGTTCATCTTCCAATTACCGGCGATCAACGGCTTACGTGACACTGTGGTGGGCCTTTCGAAAACTAATTCAGGACGTCGATACCCGGAAGGGTCTTGCCCTCAAGGTATTCCAGCGACGCACCGCCGCCGGTCGATATGTGGGAGAAACCGTCTTCGCCGAGCCCGAGTTGGCGCACCGCGGCGGCGGAGTCGCCACCGCCGACCACGCTGAAGGCGCCCTTGGCCGTCGCGGCGATGATGGCCTCGGCGACTCCGCGGGTTCCCTCGGCGAAGGCCGGGAACTCGAAGACCCCCATCGGCCCGTTCCAGAAGATGGTGCGGGCGTTGGACAGCAACGTGGTGAAGCGCTTCACCGATCCGGGGCCGATGTCCAGCCCCATCTTGCCCTCGGGGATCTGGTCGGCGGCAACCCGTTCCGGTTGGGCGTCCGGCGAGAACTCCGAGGCGACGATGAAGTCGACCGGCAGGTGGATGACGTCGCCGTACTCCTGGAGCAGCCGACGGCAGGTGTCTATCATCTCCTCCTGGAGCAACGAGGTGCCCACCGGAACACCCTGCGCAGCAAGGAAGGTGAAGCACATTCCGCCGCCGACGATCAAGCTGTCCGCTGTGCCGGCGAGGTTCTCGATCACCGCCAGCTTGTCAGACACCTTCGATCCGCCGAGCACAACCGCGTAGGGGCGATCGCCGGCCTTGCTGAGTTGCTCAAGGACCTTGACCTCGGCGGCCACCAGGTCACCGGCGTAGCACGGCACCAACTTCGCCACGTCGTACACCGAGGCCTGCTTGCGGTGAACCACACCGAAGCCATCGGAGACGAAGGCGCCGGGAGACCCGTCCGGGGCTGCGACCAGTTCGGCGAGTGCGACCGCCAGGGCACGACGTTCGCCGTCGTCCTTACTCGTCTCGCGCGGGTCGAAACGGATGTTCTCCAGCAGCAAGACATCACCATCGGTGAGCCCCTCCGCACGCGCCAATGCATCGGTGCCGACCACGTCGGCGGCCAGCTGCACATGACGCCCGAGTCGCTCCCCCAGCGCCGCAGCAACCGGAGCCAGCGACAGTTTCGGGTCGGGTCCGTCCTTGGGGCGCCCCAGGTGCGCGGTGACGACCACGCGGGCGCCGGCGTCGGAGAGAAGCTTCAGCGTCGGCACCGACGCGTCGATGCGTCCCGCGTCGGTGATGCGCCCGTCGTCGTCGAGCGGCACGTTGAGATCACAGCGAACCAGCACGCCGCGGCCTTCGACACCGTCGGCCAGCAGATCGGCCAGCGTCTTGACGGCCATCGCGTCTACAGCGACCGGCCGACCAGACCGGCGAGGTCCACCAGCCGGTTGGAGTAGCCCCACTCGTTGTCGTACCAGGACACCACCTTGGCCTGATTGCCGATGACCTTGGTCAGACCCGAGTCGAAGATCGAGCTGTGCGGGTCGGTGACGATGTCGCTGGAGACGATCGGAGCGTCGTAGTACTTGAGGATGCCCTTCATCGGACCGTCGGCGGCCGCTTTGAGCGCGGCGTTGATCGCCTCGACGCTGGCCTCCTTCTTCAGCTCGACGGTGAGGTCGGTGACCGATCCGGTCGGGATCGGCACACGCAGCGCGTAGCCGTCGAGCTTGCCCTTGAGTTCGGGAAGCACCAGCCCGATCGCCTTGGCAGCCCCGGTGGAGGTGGGAACGATGTTGAGCGCGGCGGCCCGGGCCCGGCGCAGGTCCTTATGCGGAGCGTCCTGCAGATTCTGGTCCTGGGTGTAGGCGTGCACGGTGGTCATTAGCCCCTGCACGATCCCGAACTGGTCATTGACCACCTTGGCGAGCGGGCCCAGACAGTTGGTGGTGCAGGAGGCGTTGGAGATGATGTTCTGGCTGCCGTCGTACTTGTCGTCGTTGACGCCCATCACGATGGTGATGTCCTCGTCGGTTGCCGGTGCGGAGATGATGACCTTCTTGGCCCCGGCGTCGAGATGTCCCTTGGCCTTGCCGGCCGCGGTGAAGATGCCGGTCGATTCCACGACCACATCCACGCCCAGATCACCCCACGGCAGCGCGGCCGGACCCTCCTTGACCTCCAGGGCCCTGATCCTCGTCGTGCCGATGACGATGTTGTCGCCGTCGAGGGTGACGTCCTGCGGCAGGCGGCCGAGGATCGAGTCGAACTTGAGCAGGTGGGCCAGCGTCGCGTTGTCGGTCAGATCGTTGACGGCCACGATCTCGATGTCGGTGGCCTTGCCCTCGGCCTGCTGTGCCGCCAGCGCCCGGTAGAAGTTGCGCCCGATACGGCCGAAGCCGTTCACTCCAACCCTGATCGTCACGGTTGTCTCCTCGCCTTTCCGCTTACGGTGCAGGCTCAGCCTAGTGGGGCGTCTTCGGCGCCCGCGACGGTACCGTCGACGTGCCATTCGGGCCGACGGCGGTACCGTCGGACCATGACCCTTCCGCTCGGACTCGACCTGAACCTCGATCGCTTGCGTGATCGGCTCGGGCGTGGGCTGTTTGCGATGGTCGCCGGCGAGGACGGACCGCAGAAGCGCGAACGGATCCACCTGTCCCCGGGCCCGCGGTGGTTCGGGCCGGACCGCCCGATCCGTCGCGTGCACGCCGATGCGTCGATGTTCGTCGGCGGTCTGCGGGCGTTGTTGCTGCAGTCGCTGCACCCCCTGGCGATGGCAGGTGTGGCCGAGCACTCCGACTATCGCGGCGACCCGTGGGGCCGCCTGCAGAACACCAGCACGTTCCTTGCCGTCACCACATTCGGCACCGCGCAGGACGCTCAGCGTGCGGTGGACCGGGTCCGCGGCATTCACCGTCGGGTGCGCGGTGTCGCACCGGACGGCCGGCCCTACCGGGCCGATGACCCGCACCTGCTGGAGTGGGTGCACATCGCGGAGGTGGACAGCTTCCTGCTGGCACACCAGCGCTACGGCGCCGAACCGTTGGATCAGGCCGGACGCGATGGATACGTGGCGGATACGGCCAGAGTCGCCAGTGCGCTCGGCGTCATCGACCCCCCGCGCACGGAGGCGCAACTCGCCGAGCGGCTGGCCGGGTATCGCAGCGAGTTGCGCGGCACCGACGCCGCCCGGGACGCCGCCCGCTTCCTGCTCATCACTCCCCCCCTTTCACTGCTGGCCCGTGCGCCGTACGGCGTGCTGGCCGCGACGGCGGTGTCGATGCTGCCGTCGTGGGCCAGACTGCCGTTGCGATTGCCGTATCTGCCTCCCGTGGAGGCCACCGCGATCCGGTTCTCCGGACGGGTCCTCGTCGGCGGGATCCGATGGGCCATGTCGGCGAATCAGCCGGAAGTGCCCGCGGGGGATTGAACTCAGGCGTCCTCGAGCAGGTCGGGCGTGACAGCCGACTCGGTGTCTGGGATGCCGTCCTGCTTGGCCTTGCGGTCGGCCATCGACAGCAGTCGCCGGATGCGGCCGGCCACAGCGTCTTTGGTCATCGCCGGTTCGGCCAGCCGACCGAGTTCCTCCAGCGAGGCCTGCCGGTGCTCGACGCGCAAGCGGCCGGCGGCCGCCAGGTGTTCGGGCACACCCTCACCGAGGATATCCAGGGCACGCTCCACCCGGGCCGCGGCCGCCACGGCCGCGCGTGCCGAGCGGCGCAGGTTGGCGTCGTCGAAGTTGGCCAGCCGGTTGGCGGTGGCGCGAACCTCGCGCCGCATCCGGCGCTCCTCCCACGTCAGCCGGGTGTCCTGGGCGCCCATCCGGGTCAGCAGGTTCCCGATGGCCTCACCGTCGCGCACCACCACCCGGTCGATGCCGCGGACCTCGCGGGCCTTGGCGCTGACGCCGAGCCGGCGAGCGGCCCCGACCAGTGCCAGAGCGGCCTCAGGCCCCGGGCAACTGACCTCCAGGGCCGACGAGCGACCCGGTTCGGTCAGTGACCCGTGCGCCAGGAAGGCGCCCCGCCAGGCGGCCTCCGCGTCGCCGATGCTGCCGCCGACGACCTGGGCCGGCAGGCCGCGAACCGGCCTGCCGCGCATGTCGAGCAGTCCGGTCTGACGGGCGAGCGCTTCGCCGTCCTTGGCGACGCGCACCACGTACCGGGTGGACTTGCGGATACCGCTCGCAGACAGCACGTGCACGACGGCGCTGTAGCCGTAGAGGTCGTGGATGTCCTTGCGCAGTCGCCGCGCGATGCTGCCCAGATCAACCTCAGCTTCGACGACCACCCGGCCGGACACGATGTGCAGACCACCGGCGAAACGCAGCAGCGCGGCGACCTCTGCGCGGCGTGCGCTGACCGAATTGACGACGAGACGACTCAGCTCGTCCTTCACCTCGGCTGTCATCGCCACGGTTCGTCACCTCTCGGTCCGTCCGGTCCTACACCCCGGCCAGGCTGACCCGCCGCCTCGACCGGCGCCGTGCTCGGCGCCGCAATCGTGGTCGTCGCGGCGCCGGTGCCCCGTGAGGGTACGGAGCCGAGCACCGCGGCGAGCTTCGCCGGGTCATGTAAAGGTGTACCAGGTCTGGACACGTCCGCGAACCTAACCGAGGCATTCAGCATCGCCGCCGTCCGCAGCAGCTGATCGCGCTCACGCACCGAGGGCACCGTGGCGGCATCGACGATGACATCGTTGACGGTGAAATCGGGTGCGTGCTGAGCGAGAACGTGAAGGTGCCGCTCGGCCGAAAAACCTGCCGTCTCACCGGGTTCGGCGGCCAGGTTGACCACCAGTGCGCGCCGGGCAGGGGTCGACTTCAAGGCCGCGGCCAGGCCGGGGACGAGCAGGTGTGGGATGACGCTGGTGAACCACGAACCGGGCCCGAGCACCACCAGATCGGCGGCCATCACCGCGTCGACGGCCTGACGGGTGGCCGGCGGATCACCGGGCAGCAGCCGCACTCTGCGCACCTTCCCCGGAGTGGTCGCGACCGCAACCTGGCCACGGATGACCCGGCTCATGCGCGGGTCGCTCTCCAGACCCGCCACATCGGCTTCGATCTGCAGGGCGATGGGGCACATCGGGAGCACCCGGCCTTTGACTCCGAGGATGCGGCCTAATTCGTCGAGCGCGGCCACCGGATCGGCGAGCACCTCATTGAGCCCGGCCAGCAGCAGGTTGCCGATCGGGTGTCCGGCCAACGCCCCGCTGCCGCCGAAACGGTGCTGAATGATGGTGGCCCACAGCCGCCCGTGCGGACTGTCGGATGCCAAGGCCGCCAGGGCCATTCGGAGATCACCGGGTGGAACGACATCGAGCTCTGAGCGCAGCCGCCCGGAGGAACCGCCGTCATCGGCCACGGTGACGACCGCTGTCACGTGAGGAGTGAGACGGCGGGCGGCCGACAGCGTGGCGTAGAGGCCGTGGCCGCCCCCCATCGCGACGATGCGCGTCATTCGCCGATCCCCGTCATTCCCGACCCAGGTCTCTGTGCAGCACCCTCACCGTCAGTTGCTGATCGCCGGCGAGCAGATCCGCCAGCGCTTCGGCGATCGCCACGCTGCGATGTTTTCCACCCGTGCACCCGATGGCAACCGTCATGTACCGCTTGCCTTCCCGGGCATAGCCCTCGACGACCAGTTGGAGCAGCTGATGGTAGGACTGCAGGAACTCTCCGGCGCCAGTCTGGCTCAGCACGTAGTCGCGGACCGCCGCGGACTGGCCGGTCTGCGGCCGCAACTCGTCCACCCAGTGGGGATTGGGCAGGAATCGGACGTCGGTGACCATGTCGGCGTCCATCGGCAGTCCGTACTTGAACCCGAAGGACTCGACGGTGACGCTGGTGCGCGCCACGCTCTCCCCGCCGAAGGCCCGCTCGATCGCTATTCGCAACTCCGGCACAGACAGCGTCGAGGTGTCGATCACGAGATCCGCCGCCGCGCGCACCGGGGCGAGCATGGCCCGTTCGGCGGCGATCCCCTCGGCCAGGGTCTGGTTGCCCTGAAGGGGATGGCTGCGCCGGTTGTTCTCATAGCGGCGCACCAGGATGTCGTCGGAGGCGTCGAGGAACAGCACCCGCGGCGTGATGTGGCGCGATGCCAGATCGGTCCGCACCAGATCGAGATCGCCGGTGAAACCGCGGGAGCGAACGTCCATCACGACGGCGAGTTGAGTGATCCGCGAGCCGGCGGCCAGACCGAGGTCCACCATCCGCGCAATGAGTTCGGGGGGAAGGTTGTCGGCCACGTACCAGCCGATGTCCTCGAGCACCTTCGCCGCGGTGCCGCGGCCCGCGCCGGACAGTCCGGTCACCAGGACGACGTCGATATCGGCAGCGTGGTCGGTCATGGCGCTCGGTGTGAATCATCGCCCACCGGCTCGACCGATGCTGCGGAAACAGCCGGATCGGCGGCTTCGTTGAGCGCCTGGAGCACCGCGGCCGCGGTCGCGATGCCGATGCCGGGCACCGCGGTGATCTCCTCGACGCTGGCCTCCCGAAGCCTGGCCACCGACCCGAAGTGGGTCACCAGCGCCTTGCGACGGGACTCCCCCAGACCGCGCACCGAGTCCAGCGCCGAGGCCGTCATCCGCTTGGAGCGCTTGCTGCGGTGATAGGCGATGGCGAACCGGTGCGCCTCGTCCCGCACCCGCTGCAGAAGGTAGAGCCCCTCGCTGTTGCGCGGCAGGATCACCGGATCGGGCTCGCCGGGCACCCACACCTCTTCGAGTCGTTTGGCGAGCCCGATCACGGCGACGTCGACGACGCCGAGTTCCTCGAGCACCTTCTGCGCGGCGTTGACCTGAGGTGCGCCGCCGTCGACGACGTAAAGATTCGGTGGATAGGCGAACCGGCGGGTTCCGGACTCCTGTCGGGTGTCGATGAGGTGTCGCGCGAAGCGCCGCCGGGTGACCTCGGCGATCGAGGCGACGTCATCGGAGTGGCCATCGCCGGCGGCTTCCCTGATCGCGAAGTGACGATAATCCGATTTGCGGGGCAGTCCGTCCTCGAACACGACGAGTGAGCCCACCACGTCGGTGCCCTGGACATGACTGATGTCCACGCATTCGATGCGCAACGGAGCATCCGCCAGTCCCAGGGACTCCTGGATGCTCTGCAGTGCCGCGGATCTGGCGGTGAAGTCGCCGGCGCGCTTGAGTTTGTGCTGCTGCAACGCCTCCTGGGCGTTGCGGTGCACGGTCTCGGCCAGCGCGCGCTTGTCACCCCGCTGCGGGACCCGCAGCGCCACCCGCGATCCGCGCAGCTCGCTGAGCCAAACGGCGACCTCGCCGGCGTTGGGCGGCAGGCACGGCACCAGCACCTCGCGCGGGACCGGGTTGACGGCTTCGTCGGCAGCGCCGTCCAATTCAGCTTGCTCACCGTAGAACTGGGTGAGGAACTGCTCCACCAGCTGGGCCTGCGCTGACTCACCGGTGTCACCGGTGTCACCGGGCTTCTCGACGATCCAGCCGCGCTGGCCGCGCACCCGCCCGCCGCGGACATGAAAGACCTGGACCGCTGCCTCCAGATCGTCCTCGGCGAATGCCACCACGTCGGCGTCGGTGCCGTCACCGAACACGACCGCCTGTTTCTCCAGCGCCCTGCGCAACGCACCGAGATCGTCACGCAGCCGGGCCGCACGTTCGAAGTCGAGATCAGCGGCGGCCGCGTTCATCTGGCGTTCGAGATCCCGGGCGAAGCGGTCTGTCCGGCCGGAGAGGAAGTCGCAGAAGTCGGTGACGATGCGGCGGTGCTCCTCGGCGTTGACGCGTCCCACGCACGGCGCTGAGCATTTGTCGATGTAGCCGAGCAGGCACGGACGCTCGATCTGGCTGTGGCGCTTGAACACTCCGCCCGAGCACGTTCGCGCCGGAAAGACCCGGGTCAGTAGGTCCAGCGTCTCCCGGATGGCCCAGGCGTGGGAATACGGACCGAAGTAGCGCACCCCTTTGCGGCGCGGTCCGCGGTAGACCATCAGCCGCGGGAACTCCTCATTGAGCGTCACCGCGAGGACCGGGTAGGACTTGTCGTCGCGGTAGCGGACGTTGAACCGCGGATCGAACTCCTTGATCCAGTTGTACTCGAGTTGTAGCGCCTCGACCTCGGTGGTGACGACCGTCCACTCCACCTTCGCCGCCGTGGTGACCATCTGTCGCGTGCGCGGATGCAGGCTGGAGATGTCGGCGAAGTACGACGTCAGCCGGCTGCGAAGGCTCTTGGCCTTGCCGACGTAGATGACGCGCCCGTGGGAATCCGAGAACCGGTAGACACCCGGCTCGATCGGGACGGACCCGGGAGCTGGCCGGTACGTCGCAGGATCGGGCACGGCCTTCAGGTTAGTACCGGGATGGGGGCGTCAGTCCTTGCCGCCCGTCTGCCGATAGCGCTGCATCGCCTCCCACACTGTCTCCATCGCGGTGACGGCGCGCTCGCGGTCGAGGGACTGCACCGCCACCACCGGAACATATTCGTCGGCGGGGAGGTCGATGCGCGCCCACCGGCGTCCGGGCGGAAAGGAGAAGTCCATCACCGACGCCCAGGGGATCACCCGGTAGTCGAGCAGATTGCGTACCGCCAGCCCGGCCGGCCCCACCCGCAGCCGCGGCCGGGTCAGAACCAGCATCCCGGCGGCGAGGACAAGTGCGATACCGGCCATCGCGATCTGGTCGGCGGTGCGCAGGATCGCACCGGAGGATCTGTTGTTGAAAATCGCCACGGTGACGCCGGCGAGCACGATGACCGCGGCACAGATGTAGGCGACGCGCGACATCGTCCTGGGTCTGAATTCGGCGTCCCACCCCGACGACGGCGCCGTCATCTCGCGCGCAGCTGCCGCAGGGTCAGCGCGGTGGACAGTGCGGCTGCGGTGGCTTGGGCACCTTTGTCCTCCGCCGAGTCCGGCAGGCCCGCGCGGTCGAGGGCCTGCTGCTCGTTGTCGGTGGTGAGCACCCCGTTGGCGACCGGGGTCGCAGAGTCCAGAGACACCCGGGTCAGTCCCTGTGTCACCGCGTCGCAAACGTAGTCGAAGTGTGGTGTCTGACCGCGGATCACCACCCCGAGCGCGACGACGGCGTCATGGTTGCGGGTGAGTTCCTGCGCCACGACGGGGATTTCGATGGCGCCGTGCACCCGGATCACGGTCGGCTCGCTGATTCCGGCGCCACAGGCCACCTTGCGGGCGCCGTCGAGCAGTGCGTCGCAGATCCGCTCATGCCATGTGCTGGCCACGATCGCCAGCCGCAACCCGGAGGCGTCCATCTTCGGAACGGCCGGAATGCCCCCGCCGCTCATGAGGCGCCACTCATAGGGCGCCACTCACAGGGCACCGCTCATAGGGCGCCACTCACAGGGCACCGCTCATAGGGCACCGCCGACGTCGTAATCCTCCAAACCGCTGAGCTCGTGACCCATCCGATCGCGCTTGGTCATCAGATAGCGGATGTTCTCGGCGTTGGCACGCACCGGCAAGGGAACGCGTTCGGCGATCTGCAATCCGTAACCGTCCAGACCGACGCGCTTTGCGGGGTTGTTGGTGAGCAGTCGCATCGAGCGGACGCCGAGATCGACGAGGATCTGTGCGCCGATGCCGTAGTCGCGGGCATCGGCCGGCAGACCCAGTTCGAGATTGGCGTCCACGGTGTCGGCGCCGGCGTCCTGCAACTGGTAGGCCTGCAGTTTGTGCATCAGCCCGATACCGCGACCCTCATGCCCGCGCATGTAGAGCACGATGCCGCGTCCCTCGGCGGCCACCATCGCCATCGCTGCGTCGAGTTGCGGTCCGCAGTCGCACCGGCGGGACCCGAAGACGTCGCCGGTGAGGCATTCGGAGTGCACCCGGACCAGAACATCCAGACCGTCGTTCGCCGGCCCGGCGATGTCACCGCGGACCAGGGCGACATGTTCGACGTCGTCGTAGACGCTGGCGTACCCCACCGCCCGGAACTCACCGTGCGCGGTGGGGATCCGCGCTTCGGCGATCCGCTCGATGAGCTTCTCGTTCTTGCGGCGGTAGGCGATGAGGTCGGCGATGGAGATCATCGACAGGTTGTGTTCGTCGGCGAAGATCCGCAATTCGTCGGTCTGCGCCATCGCGCCCTCATCCTTCTGGCTCACGATCTCGCAGATGGCGCCTGCCGGTTGCAGTCCGGCCAACCGGGCGAGATCGACGGCCGCCTCGGTGTGACCGGGCCGGCGCAGCACGCCGCCCTCCTTGGCCCGCAACGGCACCACGTGGCCAGGCTTGGTGAAGTCCTCCGGGGCACTGCCGGGGTCGGCAAGCAAACGCATGGTGGTGGCGCGGTCAGCGGCGGAGATCCCGGTCCCCACGCCGTCGCGCGCGTCGACCGTCACGGTGTAGGCGGTGCCGTGCTTGTCCTGATTGACGGCGTACATCGGCAGCAGACCGAGCTTGTCGCAGATGCCGCCGTCAAGGGGCACACAGAGATATCCAGAGGTGTAGCGGACCATGAAGGCGACCAGTTCCGGCGTGGCCTTCTCGGCGGCGAAGATCAGGTCGCCCTCGTTCTCGCGGTCCTCGTCGTCGATGACGACGACGGCCTTACCCGCCGCGATGTCGGCGACCGCCTGTTCGACGGTGTCGAGGATCGTCATCGGTGCCTGCCTGCCTTCCCCGGGTGGGACGCCTCAAGTATGAACCACCTGGCCGGAAGGACCGAAACAACTCTCAGGTCGTCGGGTCCTGCTTCCCCGACAGCAACCGCTCCACGTACTTGGCAATCACATCCACTTCAAGATTGACCGTCGCCCCCACCGGCGCGAGCCCCAGCGTTGTGGCGGCGAGCGTCGTCGGGATGAGTGACACCTCGAACCAGTCATCCCCCAGCGCCGAGACCGTCAGGGAGGTCCCGTCGACGGTGATCGAGCCCTTCTCCACGATGTAGCGGGACAGGTCTCCCGGAACCGAGATCCGCACCACCTCCCAATGCTGCGAGGGTGTGCGTGAGATCACCTCACCGGTGCCGTCCACATGGCCCTGCACGATGTGGCCGCCGAGTCGGCTGTTGACCGCGGCGGCGCGTTCGAGGTTGACCACGCTGCCGGTCCTCACCGACCCGAGGCTGGACCGTCTCAGCGTCTCGGCCATCACATCGGCACTGAAGCTGCCGTCCCCCAGCACCTCGACCACCGTGAGACACACACCGTTGACGGCGATGGAATCACCGTGGCGGGCATCGGCGGACACCAGTGGGCCGCGTATCACCAGACGTGCGGCGTCGCCGAGATCCTCGCAGGTGACGATCTCACCCAGTTCCTCGACGATTCCGGTGAACATGGGCTCAATCTAGCGGTCCTCAGTCCAGGCGCTTCTCGCCGTGGAAGGCCGCGGCCGGGTTGTCGTTGAAGTTGGTGGTGCGGCGGTAGCCTGCCGCTTCATAGAACGCCTGGGCGTGTGGCTGCCGCGAACCGGTGTCGAGCCGTGCCACGTGGTAACCCATCGCGCGGGCGGCATCCTCGAGGGCCGCCAGCAGTGCCCGGGCGACACCGCTGCGCCGGGCTTGCGGGACGACGTACATGCGTTTGATCTCGCAGGCGCCGTCCGGCAGCCGCTTGAGGCCGCCGCCGCACACCGGCGTCCCGTCCCGGTAACCCACCAGATAGGTCCCCCCCGGCGGTCCCAGTTCCGCAGGACCCGCCCTGGGCATGTCCGGGGCGTTGAGGTCCAGCCCGTCGTAGAGCAGCCGCATCTCCTCGACCATGGCCGAGAGCAGGGCGGCGGCATCGTCGGCGTCCGCTGGAACCTGCCGGAACTCCAGTTCAGCGGCCGCGCGCGTCGTCATGGTGACAAGACATACCGATCCGTCGCCCGCAGCACAAACGGGCTCGGGCCCGCTCACCCACTCCGCTCACCCACTACGATGCAGCCATGACGCCGTTCCGCCGTATCGTTGCCGTTCTCACCGCAGTGCTGGCCGCCGCGGTCGTGCTGTCGGGATGCTCCAAGAAGGCAGCCGAATCGCTGCCCGACGCCGGTCAGCTGATCGGGCAGTCGATCCAGACCACCAAGGCGCTCAAGAGCGGCCATCTGGAGATCGTCGTGACCGGCAAGATCGACGGCCTTCCCATCAAGACGCTCTCGGGCGATCTGACCAACGTGCCCAGCGTCGCGGTCAAAGGCAGCGCGAAAGCCTCCATGGGCGGCTCCGACGTCGACATCGACCTGGTGGTGCTCGACGGCACGCTGTATGCCGCGCTGACACCGTCGACCTGGCTGGACATGGGACCTGCCGCTGACGTCTACGACCCGTCGGTCATCCTCAACCCGGACTCCGGCCTTGCCAACATGCTCGCGAACCTCACCGGGGCGAAGTCCGGGGCGATCGAGACCATCGACGGCGTACCCGCGGTCAAGATCACCGGCACGGTGTCGGCCGACGCGGTGAACACGCTGATCCCGCAACTCAAGGCGACCGCTGCGGTGCCGGCCACCGTCTGGATCGAGCGGGACGCACCCAACCAACTGGTGCAGGCCAAGCTCGACCAGAGCGAGGGCAACAGCGTGCAATTGACGTTGTCCGAGTGGGATAAGCCCGTCACGGTCACCAAGCCGGCGGTGTGATGCCCCCCGCCGGCCGCAGCCGACGGATCGCCATCGGCGCGGGCAGCCTCGCCGTGCTGCTCGGCGCACTGGACACCTATGTCGTGGTGACCATCATGGTCGACATCATGCGGTCGATCGGCATCTCGATCAACAACATTCAGCAGGTCACGCCGATCATCACCTGGTATCTGCTCGGCTACATCGCGGCGATGCCGTTGCTCGGACGGCTCTCCGACCGGTTCGGCAGGAAACTGGTCCTCCAGGTCAGCCTCGCGGGGTTCGCGATCGGCTCGGTGGTGACCGCACTGTCCGGCGACCTCACCACGCTGGTGATCGGGCGGCTGATCCAGGGCATCGCCAGCGGCGCACTGCTTCCGGTGACTCTCGCCCTGGCCGCCGACCTGTGGTCGGCGCGCAATCGGGCCGCGGTTCTCGGCGGAATCGGCGCCGCCCAGGAACTCGGCAGTGTGCTGGGCCCGCTGTACGGCATCGCCGTGGTGTGGCTGCTCAACACCTGGCGTGACGTGTTCTGGATCAACGTTCCGCTGACCCTGGTCGCCATGGCGCTGATCCATGTCAGCCTGCCGTCGCACGAACGCAAACTCGAACGCGAGCGCATCGATGTGGTCGGCGGGGTGCTGCTCGCCGTCGCCCTCGGCCTTGCGGTGTGGGGCCTGTACAACCCGGCACCGGACGGCAAGACGGTACTGCCGAGCTACGGGCCGCCGTTGGTGATCGGCGCGGCGGTGGCCGCGATCGCGTTCGCGGTGTGGGAACGCTTCGCCCGCACCCGTCTCATCGAGCCGCAGGGCGTTCGGTTCGGCCCGTTCCTCTCCTCGCTGGGGACCTCGATGTGCGCGGGAGCCGCGTTGATGGTGACGCTGGTCAACGTCGAACTCTTCGGACAGGGCGTACTCGGTAAGGACCAGAACGGTGCGGCGTTCCTGCTGCTGCACTTCCTGGCCGCGCTGCCCATCGGCGCCCTGCTGGGCGGCTGGCTGGCGACCCGCCTCGGTGACCGGCCGCTGGCGGTGGTCGGCATGCTGATCGCCGCCTACGCCTACTGGCTGGTGTCGAAGTGGGGTGTCGACGTGCTGTCCCAACGTCACCAGCTCGGGCCGGTCTCTCTGCCGACGTTCGGCACGGATCTGGCACTGGCCGGTTTCGGCCTCGGCCTGGTGATCGGGCCGCTGACGTCGGCCGCACTGCGCGTGGTTCCGGCCGCTCAGCACGGCATCGCCTCGTCGCTCGTGGTGGTGGCCCGCATGACCGGAATGCTCATCGGCGTCGCCGCACTGACCGCCTGGGGGCTGTACCGGTTCAATCAGATCAACGCGACGCTGCCCAAACCGACCGGCACCCTGCTGGAGATCGCCGCCGGTGTGGCTCGCAACGCCAGGACCGCGTTTGCGATGCAGTACGGATCGATCTTCTTCATCACCACCATCGTCTGCCTGGCCGGCGCGGTGATCGCCCTGTTCATCGGAGGGCGCACGGTCCATGCCGGCGACACCTCCGCCGAGGGCTTTCCGGCCAAGCCGCCGCCCGCCGGCGCGGTGGGTCGGTAGCCTCCCCCCATGCCGCGGAGAACGCCGGGGGTCACGTGCTGATCGCCGCTTTGCGCGATCTGCAATGGCGCAAGCGTCGATTCGTGATCGCCATCGTCGGGACCGGGCTGGTGTTCGCGATGACGCTGGTGCTCACCGGTCTGGCCAACGGCTTCCGCGTCGAGGCCACCCGAACCGTGGACTCGCTCGGAATCGACGGCTTTCTGGTCAAGACCGGGGCCACCGGACCGTTCCTCGGCTCCTCGGCGTTTCCGGCGAGCAGACTCGACATACCCGGCGCCCGGGTGTCGGTGCCGCTGGTCTACGGCAGTGCGACGCTTGCCAACAACGGCACACCGCGCAGTGTCAACATCTTCGGCGCGCCCGAACGCGGTCCGGGAATGCCCGCGATGCAGCAGGGGCGCCCGCCTGCCGAACCGCACGAGGCCGCGGTGTCGAACACCATGGGCAAGCCCATCGGCGCCACCATCGAAGTCGGCTCGCGCAACCTGCAGATCGTCGGCCTCGTCGACGACTCGACCGCCCTGGCCGGACAGTCGAACGTCTTCCTGACCGTGGCCGGGGCGCAGAAACTGTTGTTCTCCGGCCAGTCGCTGATCTCCTCGATCGGAGTGCAGGGTATGCCTGCGCGGGCGCCGAGCGGTTACCTGCTCGTCGACCGCGACGGCGCGATCAACGACCTGCTGCGCGCGCTCACCGGCGCACGTCAGGCCATGACATTGATGGCGGGACTGCTCTGGGTGGTGGCCGCGCTCATCGTGGGGTCGATGATCTACATGTCGGCACTGGAGCGCACCCGCGACTTCGCGGTGTTCAAAGCGGTCGGGGTGCCGACGCGGTCCATCCTCGCGGGCCTGGGCATGCAGGCGGTGATCGTCGCGGTGCTGGCCGCGGTGCTCGGCGGGGCACTCTCGGTCCTGCTCGGCCCGCTGTTCCCCATGCGAGTGGACATCCCGCGGTTGGCGTTCCTGATGCTGCCCGTCGTCGCGGTCACCATCGGGGTGCTGGCCAGCCTCGCCGGACTGCGGCGCGCCGTCGTCGTCGACCCAGCCCTGGCCTTCGGGGGTCCCTGACCATGGCAGACCTGCGGATCAAGGACCTCGTCGTCGAGTACGCCAGCGGGCAGGAGACCGTTCGCCCGATCAACGGACTCAGCCTCGACGTCTCGGAAGGATCGCTGGCGATCCTGTTGGGCCCCAGCGGATGCGGCAAGACCACACTGCTGTCCTGCCTCGGCGGCATCCTCAAACCGACGGCCGGACGCATCGAGTTCGGCGACACCGACCTCACCAAACTCGATTCCAACGCCCTGTCGGACTATCGGCGCGACACCGTCGGCATCGTGTTCCAGGCGTTCAATCTGGTGCCCAGCCTGACGGCGATCGAGAACGTGATGGTGCCGATGCGAGCGGCCGGCATCGACCGCCGGACGGCGCGGACGCGGGCGGCCGAACTGCTCGACCGGGTGGGCCTGGCTCATCGGCTGTCGCATCGCCCAGGTGATCTGAGCGGCGGCCAGCAGCAGCGGGTCGCCGTCGCCCGCGCGATCGCCCTGGACCCGCCACTGCTGATCGCCGACGAGCCCACCGCGCATCTGGACTACATCCAGGTCGAGGGCGTGTTGCGGCTCATCCGCGAACTGGCCTCCGGTGAGCGGGTGGTCGTCGTCGCCACCCACGACACCCGAATGCTTCCGCTCGCCGACCGGGTCGTCGAACTCGTGCCGCACCTGTCGGCCACCGACCACGAACCGGAGACGCTGACGCTCAGCGCCGGTGATCTTGTGTTCGAGCAGGGCACCATGGGTGACTCGATCTACGTCGTCAGCGAGGGCGAGATCGAGCTGGTGCGCGAATTAGCCAGCGGCGGTGAGGAACTCGCCACCACCGCGGGTCCCGGGGAATACTTCGGCGAGATGGGCCCGCTGTTCGCGCTTCCCCGGTCAGCGACCGCGCGCGCTCGCACCGAGGCCACGGTCATCAGTTACACGGTCCAGGCGTTCCGCGAACTCATGGGGGCGGGCGGCTCGCGCGACATCATCGAGCACAAACACATCAACTCGGCGGAACGAGACTGACCAGAAGGTCCGGTCCGATTCGCTGCACACCGTCGTAGTGCCAGCGCAGGGCACCGGCGATGCTGGCCACCCCGACGTCGTCGACCGCGGTGAGCGGGCCGCCGAGCAGAATCGGCGCCACGTAGGCCAAGATCCGATCCACCAGACCGGCCCGCAGGAACGCACCCGCCAGCGTGGGTCCGCCTTCCACGATGACGTCGGTGCGATCCGACAAGGCCACCATGACCTCCGCCAGATCCCGGGTCCGCAGCGCCATCGTCGGCGCATCGTCGCTCAGCACGGCGGCCTCGGAGGGAATTTCGCGCTGCCCCACCACCACGCGCAGCGGCTGGTGTGCGGCCAGCGTCGTGTCGGGCAGCCTTGCGGTGAGGCTCGGATTGTCAACGAGAACCGTGCCGGTGCCGACCACGATCGCGTCGGCCACGGCGCGACGGCAATGCAGATCCGCCCGCGCCTCCGCACTGGTGATCCACTGCGATGAGCCGTCTGCGGCGGCACTTCGGCCGTCGATACTCGTGGCGAACTTCCACGTCACATGGGGCCGGCCGGTGCGCTGCCTGTGCAGCCACTCCCGCAGAGTTCCGGCCGCGACCTCATCGGCCGACATGCCCGCGGTCACCGTCACCCCGCCATCGCGCAGCCGTTGAGCACCACCGGAGGCGACGGGGTTGGGGTCGGCGACGGCGTAGACCACGGCTGCGACGCCGGCCGCCAACAGGGCATCCACGCACGGTGCGGTGCGCCCGTGATGGTTGCAGGGTTCCAGGGTGATGACCGCGGTTCCGCCGGCGGCGCGTTCGCCGGCGGCCTGCAGCGCCACCACCTCGGCGTGCGGTCCGCCCACCGGCTCGGTGGCGCCCACGCCGGCGAGTTCGCCGTGCGTATCCAGAATTACCGCTCCGACGGGGGGATTCGGATAGGTGGCGCCCTTGACGCGCTGCGCCTGCTCGATGGCCTGCCGCATCGCGGCGTCGATGTGTGCGGTCATGGCGTCAGGTGTGCAGATGCGGCGACGCCGCAGCGGCCTGCCGGCGCAGATTCTCCACCGCGACAGCGGGATCGGCGGCGCCGTACACCGCCGAGCCGGCAACGAAGCAATCGACGCCCGCCGCGGCGGCGGCCTCGATGGTGTCGGCGTTGATGCCGCCGTCGATCTCCACCAGGACGGTCAACTCGCCGGAGTCGACCAGCTTTCGTATCTCCCGCACCTTGCCGAGTACCTCTGGAATGAAGCTCTGGCCGCCGAAGCCCGGCTCGACCGACATCACCAGCAGGGTGTCGAAGTTCCGCAACACCTCGAGGTAGGGGTCCAGGGGTGTGCCCGGCTTGATCGCCAGACCAGCCTTCGCGCCGGCCGCGCGGATGTCGCGCCCCACGGCCACCGGGTCATCGGTCGCCTCGGCGTGGAAGGTGACATTGCGCGCGCCCGCCTCGGCATATCCCGGAGCCCAGCGGTCCGGGTCGGTGATCATCAGGTGGCAGTCCAACGGGATGTCGGTGGCGGCCAGCAGGCTCTGGACGACCGGAAGCCCGAGGGTGAGATTGGGCACGAAGTGGGCATCCATCACGTCCACGTGCAGCCAGTCGGCACCCTCGACGGCCGCCGCCTCATCAGCCAGCCGAGCGAAGTCCGCGGACAGGATCGACGGCGCGATCATCGGGCGACCGGTTGTCGGCATGGAAGTCACTGTAAAGGCTCGCCGTCCTTGCGCAGGACGGCGGCGAACATCGCGTCGGTGCCGTGCCGGTGCGGCCACAGCTGCACGTACGGTCCGTCACCGAGCCGGTCGGCGGGGGCGAACAGCGGCCGGGCATCCAAGACCGTGACCGGTTTGCGGCGCAGGGCGTCGGACACCACCCCGACCGTCTCCACCAGATGCGGCGAACACGTGGCGTAGAGGATCACGCCGCCGGGCCGGGTCAGGTCGATCGCCGCGGCGAGCAGTTCGCGCTGCAGCCTGGCCAGCGCGGGCACGTCGGCGGGGGTGCGCCGCCAGCGCGCCTCCGGACGGCGCCGCAGTGCACCCAATCCGGTGCAGGGTGCGTCGACGAGCACCCGGTCGAAGGTGTTGTGCGGGAGTCCGCTCTCGCGTCCGTCGACCCGCAGCACCTCGACGGGCAGTCCGGCGGTGTTCTGCTCCACGAGGTGGGCACGGTTGTCGTTGGGTTCCACCGCGGCCACCGTCGCGCCCTGCCCCGCCGCAAGCGCGGCCACGAGTGCGGTCTTGCCGCCGGGTCCGGAACACAGATCCAGCCACCGTCCGGCGTCGGGTCCCGACAGCGGTGCGAGCGTCAGGGCGCGCGCCACCAGCTGACTCCCCTCGTCCTGGACCAGTGCCGCATTGTCGCGGATCGCCGCGATGCGGCCGGGATCGCCGCCGGCGAGGTAGACCGCGTACGGCGAATACCGCCCGACCGTGCCGTCGACCGCCTCGGCCAGATCCGCGGCGGCCAGTACGCCCGGGCGGACAGCGAGATGCACACCCGGGCGGGCGTCGTCGGCGGCCAGCGCCGCATCGAGCTCGCCGGCGTCGGCGCCGAGCGCATCGGCGAAGGCCTGCGCGATCCAGCGCGGATGCGCGTGGACGAATGCGGCGTGGCCGACCGGGTCTGTCGACGCCGCCGGCGCCAGCTCGGCGGTCCACGACGGCTCATCCCGGCCCGCGATGGTGCGCAGCACCCCGTTGACGAAACCGGCCCTGGCCGTGTCGAACTCCACACCGGCCTGCTCGACCGATGTCGACACCGCGGCATGCTGTGCGACGTTGGTGCGCAGGAGTTGGTAGGCGCCGAGTCGCAGCAGATCGAGCAGCACAGGGTCGATCTGCTCGACGGGGCGCTTCGCCGCGCCGGCGATCACCGCGTCGAGAAGTCCGCGGGTGCGGCACGTGCCGTAGGTCAGCTCGGTGGCGAAGGCGGCGTCGCGTCCGGTGATGCCACGTTCGGCGAGCAGAGCCGGCAGGGCGAGGTTGGCGTAGGCGTCGCGTTCGGAGACCGCGCGCAGCACATCGAAGGCGGCGCGCCGGGCCGGATCGAGTTGAGTACGCGGGCGGCGGCGTTGTCCGGACGGCCGCTGGGCGGCGTTCACCGGGCCCGCACCCCGTCGGCGAGACGGGCTCCGCGCGCCCAGTCGGAGGCGGCCATGGCTTTCCTGCCCGGCGGCTGCACCTCGCCGAGCAGCACCGGTTGGGTTCCAGTGCCGAGCCGCACGCCGGTCCGGTCGACCGCGATGACGCCGGGCTCGAGCCGATCATGTTCGGCGTCGACGGTCACCGGCCCGAGTCTCATGCGCTGCTCGTCGACCGTGGTCCACGCTCCGGGGCTGGGAGTGACGGCGCGGATCCGACGTTCGACGATCGGCGCGGGCAACTCCCACTGCACCCTGGCCTGATCGACGGTGATCTTCGGAGCGATGCTCACGCCCTCACCGGACTGCGGGACGGCGCTCAGCGTGCCGTCGGCGATGCCGTCCATGGTGGCTTCCAGCAGCCCGGCCCCGGATGCCGCGAGGCGCTCCAGTAGATCACCGGCGGTATCGGTGGGCCGGATCGTCTCGGTGGTGACACCGAAGACGGGTCCGGTGTCCAGCGTCGGTTCGATGAGGAATGTGGTTGCGCCGGTCAGCGCATCACCGGCGGCGATGGCGGCCTGTACCGGCGCGGCGCCGCGCCAGGCGGGCAGTAACGAGAAGTGCAGATTCACCCAGCCGTGGCGGGGCACCGCGAGAAGCTGCGCGCCGAGGATGGCGCCGTAGGCGACCACCGCACCGCAGTCCGGCTCCAGCGCGCGCAATTCCGCAATGAAGTCGGGCGTGTTCGGCCGATCCGGACGCAGCAGCGCAATCCCCGCGTCGAGAGCAAGTCGGGCGACCGGAGATGGTGTGGGTTTTCCTCGCCGGCCGGCGGCCGCATCAGGCCGGCTGATCACCGCGACCACCTGGTGGCGCGGTGAGTCGATGAGGCGCTGCAGCGACGGCAGCGCCGGCGCGGGGGTTCCGGCGAAAACGATTCGCATCGAGGTGGGTCGCCCGCCCTACTTGGGTACCCGGTAGAACTCCCGTTCACCCACGCCCGCCATCCCGGCGACGAACATCCACGGGATCGTGCTGCGTAACCGGTTCACGTCGGCGGCGGCATCGTTGTAGTACTGCCGGGCGAAGGCGAGTTTGTCCTCGGTGTCGGCGAGGTTCTGCTGGAGGTTCATGAAGTTGTTCGACGAATTCAACTGCGGATACGTGGTCCCCAGCGCCATGACCTGGCCGACAGCGGTGTCGAACTGATGCTCGGCGGAGGTGCGCTGCTCGATCGACTTACCGGCGGTTGCCGCGGTGAGCGCGGCTTGTGCGTCCGCGATCCGTCCCAGCACGGACTGTTCGTGGGCGGCGTAGCCCTGCACCGCACTGACCAGTCCGGGGATCAGGGCGGCCCTGCGCGTGAGCTGGACGTCGATACCGCCGAGCGCTTCGTCGACCCGTACGTCGGCGGTGCGCAGCTTGTTATAGCCGAGCACGAAGCCGACCAGCAGGGCGACGGCCAACACGAGTGCTACCACCAGTGCGAAGGTCACCATGAACCGCCTCCTCCTCCGCCGCCACCGCCACCACCGCCACCACCGCTGGATCCGCCACCGG
>Ga0194052_1000210_pt1 | contig 40378 bp, 32 predicted proteins | sample SepL226m_MetaG_FD_160117 | JGI IMG/M metagenome (GOLD analysis project Ga0194052, IMG submission 160117) | Anoxic zone freshwater microbial communities from boreal shield lake in IISD Experimental Lakes Area, Ontario, Canada - Sep2016-L227-6m | ecosystem: Environmental > Aquatic > Freshwater >...
CACCAGGAGCATCCATGTCTGTCACCCTCCACCACCAATCCCCCACCCGCAAGACCGTCGAAGTGACGGTGCCCGCCGCGGAGGTGAACGCCGCATACAACGAGGTGGTGGCCAAGATCGCCCCGAAGGTGCGCATCCCCGGCTTCCGGCCGGGCAAGGCCCCCCGCACGGTGCTGATGCAGAAGTATGCCCGCGAGATCGAGTCCGACGTGGCCCAGCAGCTCGTGGAGCGGCACTTCTGGAAGTCCGCCACGGAGGCCGGCGCCCTGCCCATCTCGCACCCCTCGCTGGAGAAGCTGGACCTGAAGGAAGGCGCTGACGCCGTGTTCCGCGCCCAGTTCGACGTGGCGCCCGAAGTGGTGCTTCCCGACTACAAGGCCATGGCCCTCACCAAGAAGAAGCGCGCCATCGACGAGGCCACCGTGGTTGAGCACCTCGAAGGCCTCCGCCAGCGCGCCGTCAAGTACCTGCCGGTCGAGGACGGGGCCGTGGCCCCGGGCCTGGTGGCCACCTGCGACATCCGCGTCAAGCCTCAGGGCCTGAAGGCCCAGACCTACAAGGACCAGGTGCTGGAGATCGACGGCACCCGTCCCTTCGACGCCGAACTCCTGGGCCTGAAGGTGGATGAGAAGAAGAGCTTCACCCTGACCCACCCTGCCGATGACAACAACCCGGTCCTCGCCGGGAAGGTGCTGGCCTATGAGATCCAGGTCAAAGACCTCCGCACCAAGGAAGTGCCGACCCTCGGCGATGACTTCGCCAAGGACATGGGCGCATTCGAGAACCTCGAGGCCCTGAAGGTTGCCGTCCGCAAGGACCTGGAAGAGGCCGCCGACCGAGACGCCGTGGCCCGCCTCCAGGCCAACCTTCTCGACACCCTGCTGGAAGCCGTGCCCTTCGAGGTGCCCCGCTCCATGGTCATCCTGCAGCTCGACGACTACTGCCAGGAGTTCGCGCAGCACGTGTCCCGCCAGGGCATGGATCCGAAGAAGGTGAACTGGCAGGCCTACCGCCAGTACCGGCTGAACGACGCCGAGCGCGCGGTCCGCAGCGGCTACCTGCTCCAGTCCATCGGCAACGCCGAGTCCATCGAGGTGCCCGAGGCGGACATCGATGCCGAGATCCGCTCCTTCATGGCCGAGAACCAGGTGCAGCAGCCCTTCGAGGCCTTCAAGGCCGAGATGGACCGCCGCGGCAACACCACCGAGATCAAGGGCCGCCTGCGCACGGACCGGATCTTCGACCACCTGCTCAGCACCGCCCAGGTCACCGAGGAGCTCCTCGACAAGGAGGCCTTCGAGGCCCTCGTCGAGCTGGAGCGCAAGCGGGAAGCGGGCCTCCCCGTGAACCGCTTCGACGCCGGCGGCGTGGAAGGTGGCGACCTGGAGGGCCAGGAAGGGGGCGAACCCGCCGCCGTGGCCCCCGCAGACCACGTCCACGGACCTGACTGTGACCACGATCACGAGGCCGCCGAAGCCAAGCCCAGGAAGAAGGCCCCGCGCAAGACCGTCGAGGCCCCGGAGGCCGAAGCCCCCACCGCCGAGAAGCCCAAGGCCAAGAAGGCCCCCAAGCAGTAGTCTGTCCCAGTCCTTGCGAAGAAGGCGCCGCGAGGCGCCTTCTTGGTATCCTGACCGTCCAGCCGGAGAGTCCATGCCCAGCAGCTACTATCCCCCCATCGTCATCGAGCAGACTCCCCGCGGCGAGCGGAGCTACGACATCTACTCCCGCCTGCTGAAGGACAACATCATCTTCCTGGGCACCGCCATCGACGACAGCGTGGCCAACGCCATCGTGGCCCAGATGCTGTTCCTCGAGAGCGAGGACCCCGACAAGGACATCCAGATCTACATCAACAGCCCCGGCGGCAGCGTCACCGCGGGCCTGGCGATCTACGACACCATGCAGTTCGTGAAGAACGACATCGTCACCTACTGCATCGGCCAGTGCGCCTCCATGGGCGCCCACCTGCTGGCCGCCGGCACCAAGGGCAAGCGCTTTGCGTTGCCCAATGCCCGCATCATGATCCACCAGCCCAGCGGCGGCGCCCAGGGCCAGGCCACGGAGATTGAGATCACCTTCCGGGAGATCCAGCGCCTGAAGGAGAGCCTGTCCGCGAGCTTCGCCAAGCACACTGGGCAGCCCCTGAAGAAGGTCATGAAGGACATGGACCGCGACTACTTCATGAGCGCCGAAGAAGCCCTCCAATACGGCATCGTGGACAAGGTCCTGTCTGAACGGCCGGCCTGATGCACTCAGGCCATCCCACCATCCATGGATTTGAGCACCTGTCGCGGATTCCCCTCTACGTGCCAGGCAAGCCCATCCAGGAAGTGCAGCGGGAGATGGGCCTGACCCGGATCGTCAAGCTGGCCTCCAACGAGAATCCCTGGGGGCCCACCGAGGCCGTCAAGGCCCGCGTGGCCGCGGCCATCGCCGGGTCCGACACCGAGGGGCTGAACCTCTATCCGGTCAGCGACGGGCACTACCTCCGCAAGGCCATTGCTGCACGCAAGAGGGTGGCGCTGGGCTGCGTCGTCCTCGGCAACGGCAGCAGTGAGCTCCTGGAGCTGGTGGCCAAGGCCGCCTTCCTGGACGGGGGCAGCGCGGTCATCCCCCGCCACAGCTTCGCCATCTACGGCATCGCCACCCAGACCGCGGGGGGCCGGGTCATCGAGTCCAAGGCCTCGGCCACCGAGCTGGATGTGGATGACATCCTGCGCTCCGTGGCTGAAGACACCCGCCTCGTGTACCTGGGGCATCCCAACAATCCCACAGGCATCCGCCTGGAACAGGCTGCCCTCGAGCGCCTGGTGCGTCAGCTGCGGGAAGACATCGTGCTGGTGGTGGACCAGGCCTACGCGGAATACGAAGACCCCGCCGACTACCCGGACGCCGCCGCCTTCCTGGACGAACGCCCCAACCTGCTGGTGCTCCACACCTTCTCGAAGATCCACGCGCTGGCGGCGTTGCGCATGGGCTACGGCCTGGGTTCCAAGGAGCTGCTGGGGTGCATCGAACGGGTGCGCAGTCCCTTCAACACCAACCACCTGGCCCAGGTCGCCGCGGAAGTGGCCGTGCAGGACCAGGCCTTCGAAGCCTTCTCCCGCCAGAAGAACGCCGAGGCCCGAGCCGCCTTCGACCTGGAAGCCACGCGGCACCGCTGCCAGCTCTCGGGCACCAGCGGCAACTTCGTCCTGCTGGAGAGCGTCTTCCCCGCCAAGGACCTGTTCCGGGAGCTCCTGCAGCGGGGCGTGATCGTGCGCCCCATGACCGCCTACGGCCTGCCCAACCACGTCCGCGTCACCTACGGAAAGCCTGAAGAGATGCAGGCCTTCTGGAGCGCCATCGGGCCCCTCCTCGACGGCGGCTGCTGATTGTCCGAGATCCTGGAAGAGATTGGCCGGCTGGAGGCCCTGCTCACCCGGGGTGAGCGGGCCGTCTGCCGCGCGGGCCTGGAGGCGCTGCGGACCCGCTACCGGCAGGCCCCCGGCGCCTTCGGCGTCGAGGCCATCGCCGCACTCCGGCGGCTGGCCACCGAGCTGGAGGCCCCGCCGGACCTGGAGGTGGCACTCAAAGAGACCTTCGGCTACGGCGGCTTCCGGCCCGGTCAGCGGGCCATCATCGAGGCCGTGCTGGCGGGCCGGGACGTGGTGGGCATCATGCCTACGGGTGCCGGGAAGTCACTTACCTTCCAGCTGCCCGCCCGCCTCCTGGGCGGCGTGACCCTGGTGGTGTCGCCCCTCATCGCGCTCATGAAGGACCAGGTGGACGCGCTCACGGAGGCCGGGCTCCGAGCCACGTTCCTCAACTCCAGCCTGACCCCGGAGGCCCGCCGGGAGCGGATCCGCGCCCTGAAGAACGGTGAGTTGGAGCTGGTCTACGCCGCCCCCGAGGGCCTGGAGCTCTACCTGGCCGACCTGCTGCAGGAGGTGGACCTGCGCCTCATCGCCGTGGACGAGGCCCACTGCATCAGCCACTGGGGTCACGACTTCCGCCCGGCCTACCGGACCCTGGCCGGGCTCAAGCGGCGCTTCCCGGATGTGCCCGTGCTGGCCCTCACCGCCACAGCCACGCCCGAGGTTCGCCGCGACATCGTCGCCCAGTTGGAGATGCGGCGGCCCCTGGAGGTGCAGGGATCCTTCTACCGCGCCAACCTCAAGGTGAGCGCCTACCGCAAGGGCGCCGAAGGGCTGCCGCCGGTCCGCGAGGCCCTGCTGCGGCTGGTGCTCGCCCGGCGCGGCGAGAGCGGGATCATCTACTGCCTCTCCCGCAAGAGCGTCGAGGCCACCGCGGCCTTCCTGTCTGCGGAAGGGGTCCGCGCCGCGGCCTACCACGCGGGCATGGACAGCGCCGCCCGCTCCACCGCCCAGGAGGCCTTCCAGCGGGACGATGTGGACGTCATCGTGGCCACGGTGGCCTTCGGCATGGGCATCGACAAGAGCAACATCCGCTACGTCATCCACCGGGACATGCCCAAGAGCGTCGAGGGCTGGTACCAGGAGATCGGCCGAGCGGGGCGCGATGGCGCTGACGCCGACTGCATCATGTTCTACGGCTGGGGCGACGTGCTCAGCTACGACCGCTTCACCGAGGGCCTCGACGCCGAGCTGGCCCAGGCCCAGCAGCGGCAGACCCGCGACCTCTTCCGCCTGGCGGAGTCCCCGCGCTGCCGCCACCAGGCCCTGCTGGCCCACTTCGGCGAGCGCATGGAGCCCTGCGGCACGTCCTGCGAGTGCTGCGACGGCTCGGACCCCCTGGCCGCCGCGCCCGCGCCTGGCAAGGCCAAGCGCGGCTCGCCCCGGGGCAGCCGCCCCTCGCTGACCCAGGTCCCGGTGGAGGGCGAGGAAGCCCTCTACCTCGAGCTGAAGGCCCTGCGCAAGCGGCTCGCGGATGCCAAGGGCGTCCCCGCCTACGTGATCTTCAGCGATGCCACCCTGCAGCAGATGGCCCGCTTCCAGCCGGCCACTGAGGCCGAGTTCCTGGCCCTGAGTGGCGTGGGGCCGAAAAAGCTGCAGCAGTATGGGGAAAGTTTCCTCCGCCTGCTGGCTCCGCCCCCGCGCTGAAGGGCCCTGGACATCTGTCACAACCCGGAAAAGCCCCGATTGATACATAACGGTTTACCAGGCGGAGCGGCATCGCCGTCTTGCGGACTTCCTGGGAGGAAATTAGGGTAAGGAAAGACATTTCACACTCAAGTGTCATTGGTATCAACCCCATCGCAGAGGTGAGTTTATGAGTATGGGAGAACGCGTCAGAGACCTGACCCGCCTGGCCTTCCAACTGGGCAATAACTGGATAACCCTGACAGGCGCGGCCCTGACCACCAGCTCGGCCTTCGTGCTGGTCTGGTTCTGGTTCATGGAGCTCACCAGCCCGCGCTCGGTGCACCCCTACGCGGGCATCCTGCTGTTCCTCATCCTGCCCGCGCTCTTCGTCGCCGGGCTGGTGCTCATCCCCCTGGGCATCCTGCGGATCCGCCGCCAGCGCAGGCTCGCCGGCGAAGCGCCGCAGCCCCTGCAGGCCGTGGACTTCAAGCAGCCCGCCGTGCGTCGGCTCCTCACCCTCATCGGCATCCTCACCTTCATCAACGTCAGCATCATGGGCACCGCCGGCCTCAAGAGCGTGGAGTACATGGACTCGAACCAGTTCTGCGGCCTGACCTGCCACACGGTCATGAGCCCGGAATACACGGCCTTCCTGGGTTCTCCCCACTCCCGCGTGGGCTGCGCCCAGTGTCACATCGGCCACGGTGCCCCGGCCCTGGTCCGGGCCAAGATCTCCGGCACCCGCCAGCTGTTCGCGGTGGCCTTCGGCACCTACTCGCGCCCCATTCCCAGCCCCGTCGAGCACCTGCGTCCCGCCCGCGAGACCTGCGAGCAGTGCCACTGGCCGCAGAAGTTCACCAACGACAAGCTGATCGTCCGGACCCACTTTGCCGATGACGAGGCGAACACGGCTTCCACCAGCATCCTCCTGCTGAAGATCGGTGGGCACACGCCCAACGGCACCACGGGCATCCATGGGCGGCACCTCGACGCCATGGAGCGCATCAGCTACATCACCACGGACCGCCGCCGCCAGGAGATCCCCAAGGTCATCTACCGAGACGACAACGGCCAGACCGTCGAATACGTGACCGACGAGTTCAAGAACCTGCCGAAAGAGAAGCTCGACAAGGCCACCACCCGCGGGATGGACTGCATCGACTGCCACAACCGGCCCACCCACGCCTTCCAGCTGCCGGACCGGGCCATGGACAAGATGCTCGTCGAGAAGCGGATCAGCACCGAGCTGCCCTTCATCAAGAAGAAAGCCGTCGAGCTGCTGAAGGTGGACTACGCCGATCAGAAGGACGCGGCCGCCAAGATCCCCGTGGCCCTGGCCGACTACTACCGGAACACCTACCCCGAGATCTTCAAGCACAAGCGGGCCCAGGTGGATGCCGCGGGCGAGGCCGTGAAGGCCATCTACCTCCGCAACGTGTTCCCCGAGATGAAGATCACCTGGGGCACGCACCCCAACAACATCGGGCACGAAGAGGCCGTGGGCTGCTTCCGCTGCCATGACGGCAGCCACACCGCCGCGGATGGCCGGACCATCAAGGGCGACTGCGACACCTGCCACACCATCCTGGCCCAGGACGAGAAGGACCCGAAGATCCTCAAGACCTTCGGATTGTAGGTATGGATCGGCGGGGCGCAGACCTCCAGAATGATGGAATGACTGCCCCCGCCCTTCCCCTGATCGCCATCGACGGCCCGTCCGGAGTGGGCAAGTCCACCACCGCGCGACGGGTCGCCGAGCGTCTGGGCTGGTACTACCTCGACACCGGTGCCATGTACCGCGCCGCCGCCCTGGCCGTCCAGCGGGCCGGGCTCGCCCTGGCCGACCGCCCGGCGCTGGAGGCCCTCCTGCAGTCCCTGGACCTCAGCCAGGAAGATACCCGCATCTTCCTCGCGGGCGAGGATGTCAGTGAGGCGATCCGCAGCCAGGCCATCACCCAGCTCGTGACCCCCGTCAGCGCCGACGCCCGGGTGCGGGAGGTGCTGGTGGACCAGCAGCGCCGCATCGGAGCCCGGGGCCGCTGGGTCGTGGATGGGCGGGACATCGGCACCGTGGTCTTCACCGGAGCCTGCTGCAAAATCTTCCTCACCGCCAGTCCCGAAGCCCGCGCCCAGCGGCGCTTCCTGGAGCTCCAAGCCAAGGGGCAGTCCCCGGACCTGGCGGCCGTCCTGCAGGACCTCCAGCGCCGCGACCTGGCCGACAGCACCCGGGCCGTGGCCCCGCTGCGCCGGGCCGAGGATGCCGCGGAGCTGGACTCCAGCACCATGAGCCTCGAGCAGGTCGTGGCCTGGATCGTGGCCCGGCACCAGGCGCATCCCTGAGGGAGCGACCCGCTTAGCCTAGCAGGCTCTCGATCCGCCGCCAGGAGCCCAGGTTGGCCACTTCGGTGAAGCCGGCCTTCTTCAGGATCGCGACACCGGAGCCGCTGCGGGCACCGGACTCACAGCAGACCAGCACCGGTTTGGCGCGGTCCAGCTCCTTGGCCCGGGTCTCCAGCTGGTCCAGGGGAATGTTGATGGCCCGGCCATGGCGCGCCCCCTTGAACTCGCCCTTGGTGCGCACGTCGACGATCTGCCCGCCCCGCGCCAGCATGGCCTTCAGGTCCCCCACCGGCGCGGAGCGACGACTCCAGAGCACGTAGCCCACCGCGGCAATGGGAATGAGGTAGATCCAGTAGTCGAGCATCAGGCCCTCCCCAGGGCCCAGAGCAGGCCCATGACGGCACCATAGCTGATGCCCCGCAGTGGTGTGGCAGTGAGGGGGCAGGCCCCGGTGCTGCAGCCGACCAGACGGTGCCAGCCGTAGCCCAGGGCGCCGCCGACGATGAGGCCCAGGCCAAAACGGAGCGCGGTAGCTTTCATCGGGCGCAGCCTACACCAGCCCCTTCGGGCACGCCCAGCTTCTTCAGGATGCTGGACATCAGGCACCAGTTGGTGAGGCCGCTCTGCAGCAGGTTCGCGCCCACGAAGACCGTGAACCAGATCCAGTTGGGGTTGTGGACCTTCGCCAGAGCCAGGCTCAGCAGGATGAAGGTGCCGGCGACGGTGTGGACGATGCGATCGACGTTCATGGGTTACTCCGGTTGATGGGCAGGGGAGAGGGCGCCCTCGCGCTGCAGGTCCGCGGCACGGCCGCGGCGGGCAACGAGGTAGTAGAGGACGGGGACAGCGAAGCGGGACAGCAGGGTGGCGGCGACCTCACCCGCCATGAGGCTGATGGCAAGGCCCTGGAAGATGGGGTCCTTGAGCATGACCGCAGAGCCCACCAGCACGGCCGCGGCCGTGAGCAGCATGGGCCGGAAGCGAACCACGCCGGCTTCCTCCACCGCCAGGGCCAGGGGCATGCCCTCGCGCAGCTTGAGCTCGATGAAGTCCACCAGGATGATGCTGTTGCGGACAATGATGCCCGCCCCCGCGATGAAGCCGATCATGCTGGTGGCCGTGAAGAAGGCCCCCAGGAGCCCGTGGGCGGGGATGATGCCGATGAGCGAAAGCGGGATCGGCACCAGGATCACCCAGGGCACCTGGAAGCTCTCGAACCAGCCCACCACCAGGATGAAGATCAACACCAGCACCGCGGCGAAGGCCATGCCGAGGTCCCGAAATACTTCCAGGGTGATGTGCCACTCGCCGTCCCACTTGAGGGCCAGAGACTCCGTGTTCTCCGGGTGGGCCAGGCCCAGGCGCGGGACCGGGGTGCCGGCCGTGCCCTTCATGGCGTCGATCTTCTTGTTGAGGGCCGCCAGGGCATAGACCGGACTCTCGATGCTGCCCGCGAGGTCCGAGATGACGTAGGTGACGGGCATCAGGTTCTTGTGGTGGATGGGCGCTTCCTCCACGCCCTGCTTCACGGTCACGAGCTCCCGCACCGGGACCATGCCCCGGGCGCCAGGGACGGTGAGCTGCAGGAGCTGGTCCAGCTGCTGACGCTTCTCGGGGGCGAGCTGCAGGATGACGGGCACCTGGCTGGACCCGCGCAGCACATGGAAGGTCCCGGCCTGGTGGCCCTGGCCTGCCAGGTAGAGGGTCTGGATCACCTGGGCGGGGGCCACGCCGTGCAAGGCCGCCTTCTCCCGATCCAGCACCAGGCTGATCTTGGGTGCGGTAGCGTTCAGGGTGGAGTCCACGTCCACGATGCCGTCCACACTCTTGAAGGCCTGGAGGACCTCGCCCGAGAGGCGGGCGCGCTCGGCCTCGTTGGGGCCGTAGATCTCGGCCACGATGGTGTCCATGACCGGGGGTCCGGGTGGAATTTCCACCAATTTCATACGGGCCCCTGCAGGCTTGGAGAGCTTCTCCAGTTCGGTGCGCAGGCGCACCACGATGTCGTGACTCTGTTCCTTGCGGTCGTGCTTGGGGATCAGGTTCACCTGGACGTCCACCATTTCCGCTTCCTGGCGCAGGAAGCTGTGGCGCACCATGCCTACGAAGGTGAACGGGGCGGCCTCGCCGGCATAGACCTGCACATCCTTGACGGTGGCGTCCTTCAGCAGGCGTCGGGCGATGTCCTGGCCCACGGCGAGCGCGTCTTCCCGGGGCGTGCCCGCGGGCAGATCCAGCTGCACCATGAACTCCGATTTGTTGTCGAAGGGCAGCATCTTCACCTTCACCCAGCCGATGCCCACCAGGGACATGGCCCCCAGCAGCAGCACCACGACGCCGCCGAAGAAGCCCCAGCGCACCGCAGGCTTGAACAGCAGGGCGCGGATGACCGTGCGGTAGAGGGCGGTGAACTTCGTGTCCGGAGCCACCTCGGGGTTCTTGTCCTGCCAGTCGTGGACCGGCTCCGGCGCCTGGTTGTCTGGGGTGGCGGGGTGCAGCCCGGACTCGTCGATCTCCGGCAGGTGGGCTTCCTTCTTGAACAGGATGAGGCTGGCCCAGGGGCTGATGACAAAGGCGATGACCAGGCTGAAGATCATGGCCAGGCTGGCGCCCACGGGAATGGGCCGCATGTAGGGGCCCATGAGCCCCCGCACGAAGGCCATGGGCAGGATCGCCGCGATCACGGCGAAGGTGGCCAGGATCGTGGGGTTGCCCACCTCATCCACGGCCTCGATCACCACCGTGGCAAAGCTCTTCCGGTGGCCCGGCAAGTGCATGTGCCGGTGGATGTTCTCCACCACCACGATGGCGTCGTCCACCAGGATGCCAATGGAGAAGATCAGCGCGAACAGCGTGACCCGGTTCAGGGTGTAGCCGAACAGGTAGGTGAGGAGCAGGGTGAGGGCCAGGGTGACCGGGACCGCGATCCCCACCACCACCGCGCTGCGCCAGCCCATGGCCAGCAGGATGAGCGTGATGACGCTGAGGGTTGCGATGAGCAGGTGCTGGATCAGCTCGTTCGACTTGTCCCCGGCGGTCTCGCCGTAGTTGCGCGTGACCGTCACCTTGAGGTCGCGGGGGATGAGGTTGCCCCGGAGGGCCTCCACCTTGGCCAGCACCTGCTCGGCCAGGGCCGTGGCATTGGTGCCCGCCCGCTTGGAGAGGGTGACGCTCACCGCCGGCTCAAAGCCGCTCCGGCCCGCCTCGGCGAAGAGCACGATAGGCGGCTCAGACTCCGGCGCGTCCACCACGCGGGCGACATCCGCCAGATACACGGGCTTCTGGTTCCGGACGCCCACGACCAGGCGCCGCAGCTCCGCAGCTTGGAGCACGAAGCCCGTGGCCTCGAGCTCGGTGCGCTTGCCGCGGTCCACCAGGGTGCCTGCGGGCAGCTGGGCCTCGGCGGACTGGAGCGCGGGCTGCAGCTCGGCGATGGACATGTTGAGGGAGCGCAGGCGGTCCGGGTCCGGCTCGATGCGGACCATGCGGCGGGCGCCGCCGACCACCTTCACCTGGGCCGTGCTGGGCACATTGGACAGCTCCCGGGCGAGCACCTCGCCCACCTTGCGGAGCTGGCCGGGCGTCTGCGCGGACCCCTCCGGCTGGCCATGCAGGGTCAGGACCAGGAAGGGCACGTCATCGATGGTCTGCAGCTTCACGATGGGCTTCATGGCCCCGGGCGGCAGCATCTGGGGATTGGCCGCCAGCTCCTGGTGGATCTTCACCAGGCTGGGCTCCTGGGGCTCGTTCACCTTGAACCGCACGGTGATGAGCGCCATGCCGGGCCGGCTCATGCTGTAGAGGTACTCCACCCCGGGAATGCCCCAGAGGGCGCGCTCGAGGGGCGCGGTCACCTGGCTCTCGACCTCCTTGGGGCTCGCGCCCGGGTAGGGCACGTAGAGATCGACCATGGGCACGATGATCTGGGGTTCCTCTTCCCGCGGCGTCAGCACCACGGCGAGGAGGCCCAGGATCAGCGACGCGCCGACGATGAGGGGGGTCAGCTTGCTGCGCAGGAAGCTTTTGGCCAGGCTCCCGGCCAGGCCCAGCCGGGGCTGCTCACTTGCCATGGCTCACCCCGCTGGACAGCTCGATGGGCTGGCCGTCCTGGAGAGACCCGGGCTTATCGATGACCTGCTCGCCGGCCTTCAGGCCGGACCGCACGGACAGATAGCTGCCACTACCTTCACCCAGGGAGAGCCAGCGCAGCTCGGCGTGACCCTCCTTGGCGATGAACACACCCGTGAGCTCCCCGCGCTGCACCAGGGCCGTGCGGGGCACGGACAGCCCCGGGACGGCCGGGAGGCCGGGCACCAGCAGGCGGGCGAAGGAGCCCTGCCGAAGTCCCTTGGGCTTGAGCACCTTGGCCCGCACGGTTCCCTTGTGGCTGGTGGCGTCGCCACCGGGGGCCAGCGCGGTGATCTGGGCCTCGCCCTGGATCCCCTCCGTCTCGAACTTCAGCCGGGAGCCAGTCTTCAGGCCCTTGGCTTCCTCCTCCGACAGACTCGCGACCAGCTCCTGCTCGCCGTCGCCCACCAGCTCCAGCAGGGGCATGCCGGGACCGACGAAGTCGCCTTCGTTTACCTTGCGGGACTGCACGACGCCCGAGAAGGGCGCCCGGATCTGCGTGTAGGCGATGTTCGCCTTCAGGGCGGTGACGCCGGCCTGGGCCTGGGCCACCTGGGCCTGGGCCTGCTCCAGCTCCGAGAGGGTGCTGGCCTTCTGGGCCTGCAGGGCCAGGATGCGCCGGTGGTGGGCCTCCACGACGGCCAGGCCGGTCTCGGCGGCCTTGAGCTGACCCTGGAGGTCCTCGTCGCCCAGGGCCACCAGGAGGGCTCCCGCGACCACGCGCTGGCCCTCCTGGACCAGGACACGACGGACCTGGGCCGCCATGCGGGTCGCGATCATGGCCGTGCGGGTGGACTGGAGCGTAGCCGCCACCCAGGCGCCGCCCTCCGGCGAGCCCTGGGCCACCAGCGAGACGGCCACCTTGGGCAGCTCCTTCGCCGAGGCAGGAGCTTCCTTGTGGCCGCAGGCCAAGGTTCCAAGCAGGGTGCCGGCCAGGGTCAGGGAGAACAGGACGGTCTTCATGGATTCACTCCTTCAATGGGATTACCCGTGGCCAGAGCAAGGCCGGCGCGACTGACGCGAAGGTCGAACAGACTTTGGAGGATGAGGGTGCGGGCGCCCTGGATGGCGGCTTCCGCATCGAGCACCTCGATGAGGGGAGCGAGGCCCTCGCGGTGCCGGGCCTCCCGCAGGCGCTTGGCTTCCTCGGCGGCGGCCAGGGCTTCCTTGGCCGCTGTGTGCTTGGCCTGCGCGGCGATCACGGACTCCCGGGCCACGCGGACTTCGTGCTCGGCTTGCTGCTGCTTGAAGTTGCGCATCTCGATGGCAGCCCGCTCCTGGGCGCGCGCGGCCTTGGCCTTGGCCGCGTCGGGGGCGGAGAAGACCTTCCACTTCACGCCGACCCCAGCCCAGGTCCAGTTGCCCTTTTCGGACCAGGAGTGGTGCAGCGTGCCCGCGCCCAGCTCGAGGCCGACCTCCGGGAGGAGGCTGCCCCGGGCGGCCTTGGCGCCTTCCCCGGCGGCCTTGGCCTGCAGGTCTGCGGCGACCAGGTCCCCGCGGAGGGGCGCACCCTGGGTCGCGGTGGGAGCCGTGGGCTCCAGAGAGGTGGCCAGCGGACCCTCCACCGGACCGGTGCCCGTCAGAAGGCCCAGACCCGAGCGGGCCGAGCGGACCTGCTTGATGACCTCAGCCTTCTGGGCGTCCGCCTGGGCGTGGAAGGCTTTGAGGCGCTGCAGCTCCGATTCAAGCATGAGCCCCTGCCCGACCCGGGCCCCGACGAAGTCCTCCAGGCCCTGGATCCAGGTGCGGGTATCGTCCACCCACTTCAGGGCCTGCTCCGCCACCTGGGTGCCGAAGTAGGCCTCCACCACCAGCTGCGCCGCCTCCTGCTTGCGGCGCTCCTGGCTGGCCAGCTCCGCCTGGGCCAGGTATTCCCCCGCGCGCTTCGCAGCGGTTAGGCGGCCACCGGTGTAGAGGGGCTGCTGCACCACCGCCGAGCCGCCGTAGGCGCCGACGGCATCGGGGTGATTCAGGGTAACCGGGTTGAAGTCAGCGGCCCCGATGCGGGCCTGGTTCAGCTTGATGCCGAAGGCCATCATCGGCTCGTTGGTGCGGATCCCGTAGGCATTCAGCGTGAGGGAGGGCAGGCGGAGATCCCGGTAGCCCTCGGCTTCCGCCTGCCGCGTCTCCACCATGGCCTGGCCTGCCCGCAGCCCCGCCTGGTCTGTCCAGGCCTTCCGGATGAACTGGGCCACGGTCAGGGGTTCCTGGGCCATGCCGAGGCTCGCGCCGGCCGCCAGCAGTCCCACCAGAGTCGATATTCTTTTAATACTCATAAAGGAATACTCCTGGGCAAAAAAACCGGGGCCGAGGCCCGTGGTCTTCCTTACTTCAAGGCTTTGTAGATCACCCGCGCCCGGTCACTCACATGACCGCAGACCAGGTCGCAGAGGTCCCCCACCAGGGGCATGACGGGGGCGAAAAAGACGGCGTTGCCTTCGGGTTCCCGGCTCACCAGGCCCACCCGCACCAGGCAGGCCAGGTGCTTGGAGGCATTGGCCTGAGAGAGCCCGGCGGACTCTGCCACAGCCCCCTGGCTGAGCGGCTCCTTCGAGTCAAGCAGGGACCGCAGGATCTTCAGGCGGGAGGCGTCCCCCAGGGCGCTGAAGAGGCCACTGACTTCGTCGATCATGGGATTGCTGAGCTGGTGGTTCACGGAATCAACTCCATGCGACTATGTTCATTCAGTTTTGACTATTGTCAAGTCCAAAAAAACCGCCAACTGTCCCTAAGGAACTGTATACCCATCGGAGCATCAAGCTACCAAGCTTTCCATGGCACTGGCAATTCAGAGGAGGAACGTGACGGAGGTCATGCCCGAGGGGCAGAGTTGGTAGGCTGATAGAGGAGACTTCCGTGGACGACCTGGACCTGCGCGCTGCCAAGATCCGCCTGCTGTGCACCGACATCGACGGCGTGCTCACCCCGGGCGCCCTGACCTATGGCCGGGAACCGGGCCACACGAAGGACTTCCACGTGCGCGACGGCGCGGCCACCAAGTGGCTGCAGCGGGCGGGCATTCCCGTGGCCTTCATCTCCGGCCTGGACGCCGCGGCCACCCGGCACCGGGCCGAGGACCTGGGGGTGGAGGACTGCTTCGCGGGACACCTGGACAAGCTGCCCGTGTTGGATCAGCTCTGCGCGAAATACGGCCTGACTTATGACCAGGTGGCCCACCTGGGCGATGACCTGCCGGACCTGCCCCTGCTCTCCCGGGTAGGACTGGCCTGCTGCCCTTCGGATGCCGCCCCCGAGGTGAAGGGTGCCTGCCACTGGGTGGCAGAGATCCCTGGCGGACTTGGCCTGCTGCGGCTGGTGGCCGAACGGATACTCAAGGCCCAGGGTCGCTGGGCCGACACCGTGGGCAAGTACGGGGCCTGAGATGAAACCGATTGCCGTCCTGCTCATCACCGCAGCCCTCAGCCTCTCGGGCCAGGACGCCGCCTTCGGGGTCCGCGTCCACGGCCTGCAGCCCATGGGCGACCTGAAGGATCTGACCAACAACCAGGTCGGGCTGGGAGCTGCAGTCTTCATCTCCATCCCCCACAGCGGCGGGCTGGTGCTGCGCCCCGTGCTGGGCATGCAGTACATCCCCCAGGGCAACACGACGGGCCTGCCCGGCACCAAGACCGCGGTGACGACCGTGGACCTCATGCTGGACCTGCTGTGGTTTCCGAACGAGGACCCGGACCACGGGCCCTACCTCGTCGGCTCCGTGGGCGGCCAGCAGTGGCGGTTGACCGCCAACGGCACCACCCCTTCCACCCAGTCCGCGACCCGCCTGGGACTCGGCGGAGGTCTGGGCTACCAACTCTCGCCCCGCCTGGGGGTCGAGGCCCGAGGCTTCTGGAGCCCGGTGGAACAGAACCTCAAGGCCACGGGGCTCATCATCGGCGCCACCCTGAGGTTCTGAGCCCTCAGCGGCTCGAGTGGGCGTTGAACCCCGCGGTGCGCAGCTTCTGACCCTGGGTCTCGTCATCCGGGATGATGAACTCCACCTCCACCGGGGTGTAGAGCCGGCGCTGCAGGTCCATGACCAGGGGGGGGCCACCGGTCTGCGCCACCAGGCGGCCGGGGTAAAGGTAGACACTACCTTGCGGTTGAAACAGCATGGCTACTCCTGTAGCCCATTAGATAAAAATCTGCACCCAAGTGAAATACGCTTGATTGATTACCCATTAATGGGTATTCCCCCGCGCCTGGGGAGGTCCCAGCAAGCGCTTGCAGAGGTCCCACTACCGGCTGGAGCCCGCCACCAGCGCAGCCGCCAGCTCGTTGTGGCGCTGCCGGACCGGCTCCAGCTCGAAGGCCACCAGGCGGCCCTGCCGGACACGGACCACGCCATCCACGATGGTGAAGGCCGCCGGGGCGGGGGCGCAGAGCAGCAGCGCTCCCACGGGATCGTGGACCGCGCCGCCGGCGAAGCCCAGGGCGTCGAGGTCGAAGAGGGCCAGGTCCGCGCACAGGCCCGGGGCCAACTGGCCGATATCGCTGCGCCCCAGCACCCGGGCGCCGCCCCGGGTCGCGAGTCGGAGCGTGTCCCGTACGGTCATGGCGCCCGGCCCCCGGTCGCAGCCGTAGGGCTCCGCGGCGATGCCCACCCGCTGCAGCAGCATGGCCATGCGCGCCTCGGCCACCATGTGCGCGGCGTCGTTGCTGGCACTGCCGTCCACGCCGAGGCCCACGGGCACACCCGCGTCGAGCATGGCGCGCACCGGGGCGATGCCCGAGGCCAGGCGCATGTTGGACGAGGGGCAGTGGGCCACGCCGGTGCCCGTGGCAGCAAAGCAGGCCTGGCCCGCCGCGTCGAGCTTGACGCAGTGCGCATGCCACACGTCCGCGCCCACCCAGCCCAGCTCCTCCGCATACTGCGCAGGCGTGCAGCCGAACTTCTCCCGGGAGTAGGCCACGTCGTGGTCGTTCTCGGCCAGGTGCGTGTGCAGCCGCACGCCCCGCTGCCGCGCAAGCAGCGCCGTCTCCCGCATGAGCTCGCGGCTCACGGAGAAGGGCGAGCAGGGCGCCAGGGCGATCTGCAGCATCGAGCCCGGCGCAGGGTCGTGGTAGCGCGCGACCAGCCGGTCCATGTCGGCGAGGATGTCGGCTTCACGCTCCACCACCGAGTCCGGCGGCAGGCCGCCAGCGCTCTGGCCTACGCTCATGGCCCCACGGGTGGCGGTGAAGCGCATGCCGGCGAGGCGGGCGCCATCGATGCTGTCGTCCAGGCGGCAGCCGTTGGGGAACAGGTAGAGGTGATCGCTGGTGGTGGTGCAGCCGGACAGCAGCAGCTCCGCCATGGCCACCTGGGTGGACACCCGGAGCATCTCCGGCGTGAGCCCCGCCCAGATGGGGTACAGGCCCCGCAGCCAGGTGAACAGCTCCGCGTCCTGCACCGCAGGGATCGCCCGCGTGAGGGACTGGAACATGTGGTGGTGGGTGTTCACGAACCCCGGCAGTACCAGGTGGCCCCGGGCATCGATGACCTCGTCCGCAGTGGCGGGCAGCGTCTCAGCGGGGCCGATCGCCTCGATGCGGTTGCCGCGGATGAACACGGAGGCCCCCTGCAGCTCCCGTCCCGCGTCGTCCATGGTGGCCACACAGGTGGCGTCACGGAGCAGGAGGGTGCGGCCGGCGGGCTCGGACATGGCCTACTCGAACACCACGGTCTTGTTGGCGTAAGTGAGCACCCGGTGGTTCAGGTGCAGACGCACGGCCCGAGCGAGGGCGAGGCGCTCCATGTCCTTGCCCTTGCGCACCAGATCCTCGGCAGTGTCGCGGTGGCTCACGCGGACAACATCCTGCTCGATGATGGGGCCCGCATCCAGGTCCTCGGTGACGAAGTGCGCCGAGGCGCCGATGATCTTCACCCCCCGGGCGTGGGCCTGGTGGTAGGGCTGGGCCCCGGCGAAGGCGGGCAGGAAGCTGTGGTGGATGTTGATGACGTCCGGAAAGGCCCGCAGGAAGTCCCCGCTGAGCACCTGCATATACTTCGCCAGGATCACCAGGTCCACCCGCTCGCGGCGCAGCAGCCCCAGCTGCTGCTGCTCCTGTTCGGCCTTGGTGGCGGCGGTGACGGGGAAGACGTGGAAGGGCAGGCCCAGGGGCGCCACGTGGCGGCGCAGCAGGTCGTGGTTGCTGACCACGCAGGCGATCTCGGCGCCCAGCTCGCCGGCTTGGTGGCGCCAAAGCAGGTCCAGCAAGCAGTGTTCCTGGCGGCTGCACCAGATGGCGATGCGCGGCACCACATCCGAGAAGTGCAGCTCCCAGTGGCCGCCCATCGGATCGGCCACGGCCGCCAGCTCCTGCCGGAGCAGGACCCGGCCTGCGGCGTCGGAGTCATCCTCCCACTCGATGCGACCCAGGAAGCGGCCCGCCTGCAGGTCCGAGTGGTGGTCGGAGTCCACGATGTTGCCGCCCCGCTCGAAGACGAAGGTCGACAGACGCGCCACGATGCCTCGCTGGTCCGGACAAGAGATGAGGAGGATGGCGGTGGGTTTGGACATGGTTCGCAGCCGGGGTACCAGGGTCGAGGGACAGCCCCCCTGCGGGAGGACTGTCTCCCAGATTACACGGCCCGGCCTGCCGCCACGCCTGGGGGCTCCTCCTAGTGCACGGTACGCCAGACCCGCGGCCTCACGAAGCTCTGGGCGGGGGAGCCCTTGAGGGTGACGAGCTGTGCACCGGATTGGGAGCCGGTCTCTGTTCCCCCAGCCATGTTGTCGGTTCCCCCAGCCATGCCCCCCTGGAGGACGCCCCGGGTCCCCATGGGGATGAAATCCGAAGCCGCCCCGGGCCAGGTGAAGGAGAGGCCACTGCGTGCCGAAACCGTTGTCCGGGTGTCGGTCACAAGGGGTTTCAACACGTCCTGGATGAGCCAGCTCTGGGTGTTGCCAGCCCCGCCTGAGCAAATGTCCGAAGCGGTGGGGGTGAAGATGGCGTAGAACAGGCTCCCGGCCACCACCAGGGGTGGGTTGATGCCCTTGGGGACGAAGCCTCCGCTGGGTTCGGGAAAGTTGACGTAGTAGCCGAAGGCGGTATCACCTGTCTTGGGTGCCAGATAGTAGTCATCGCAGCCGGGCGTGATGACACAGGGGGGGCTGCTCGTGCCGGACACCGAGTTGTCGGTGAAGTTCTTCAGCTGGTTGGTGCTTGAGGTAATGCCCGTGAGGTCGAGGTCGAAGAGGGAGCTGTCCTGGCGATCGAACACCACGGTGAGCCGGTGCCGACTGGGCTTGTCCGTGCTGTAGGAACGATCAAGGGGGTTGTTGCGGTCGCCACTGACCATGGCAATGCCCACGGCCGCGGGGACGGCGTGCTTGAGGTCGAAGGCTGCGCCGGGGAAGGAGCCCAGGCGGAAGGGGGCCGGCAGGGTGGTGTAGCGGGCGTTGTTCCCGCCGTCGTCCTGGTAGACCTTGCGGAGCGTCCAGTCCGAGACCTTGGAGCTGTCCACACGGAAGTTCTCGTAGGGCGAGGGTATTGACGAGGCTGGGGGCTTGAACAGTGCATTGGAACCCCAGGCCCAGAGGCCACCGCGGTAGTCCAGGAAGTAGGCGCGCTGGGCCAGGCCGGAGTTGAGGATGAACTCGAAGGGCACCACGCCGGCGCCCACAGGACCCACAGAGGCGCCGCCCCCACTGGCAGCACTCAGGTCCGCGCTGGCCAGCACGTTGCCGGTGTAGACATCCAGGGCCATGACCGAGCGACCCAGGGGCGTCGGCTTGGAGGCCGCATTCAGGAAGTTATCCTCCACCTTCGAGGTGCTGAACCCACCCCCCAGAAAGACTGCGTCGCGCAGCTTGCCATCAGCATCCACGACCCGGCCGAGGGCCGGCGGCGAGGTGGAGAACCCGAACTTCCCGAGCAGGCTATCCGCCGCTGCCTCGTCCGGCACCAGCGCCCAGCGAAGGGTCGGCGTGAACGGATCGCTGACATCCAGGGCGTAATAGCTGCGTCCCCCCTTCCCGAGGCCGAAGACGGCCACGGCGCGTTCCCCGCGGTCCACCACCCCGTTGCCGGACCCGCCTCCGCTGGGCGGCAGGTCCAGGTGGTAGAGGGTGGGGCTGCCGTCCACCATGAACCGGTGGGTGAGGCTGGCATTGTTCAGGTAGTCCAGATACTTCAGGAAGTCCGTGGGCATGAAGCTCCAGAGCTCCTGGACCGCGGCCCCGGTGACCAGGCCGCTGGCATCGGTCTTGGTGACCTCGCCGAAGGCGTGCAGCCAGCCCTGGTTGGTGCCCACCAGGATGAGGCGGAAGCGGCTCCCGCCCACGGCGGTCAGACTTGCGTAGTTGCTCAGCGACCTGCTCCCCGGCGTTCCCGACGAGGTGTTCACGTCAGTCCAGTTGTATTCCAGGACCGCCGGGGCGGAGTTGATGATGTCGCCCATGATGCTGGCCCGGTTGGCCGTGGGCTTCCCACTGCTATCCAGCTTGGTGATGTCGGCCCCGGCCACGTGCTGGAGGATGGCCCTCTTCTGGTTATCGACCGCCGCCTGCTGGGCGGCATTCGTCGGGTCCGCGGCCTTCAGGGATGTGGCCACGTAGCTCTTGAGGTTGCTGAAGCCGTTGTCGGTATCCGAGTCGGTGAAAGCCTGCAAGGCTGTGCCCTTCGGGACACGGGTATAGAGGGTCCGGGCAGTGCCGATGGGGGCTTCCTTCTTCAGCAGGGCGGCGCTCGTGCTCCACAAGGCGGTGGCGGCACTCAGGTTGGTGGTGGGGATTCCCTTGTTGTCCAGGATCTTGACGGTACCGTTCACTTCCTGGGTCCCGAAGGACAGGAGGTCCCCGGGCCACAGGACTCCGCCGGAGGAGGGGGGATAGAACTGGCCCACGTAGAGCTGACGGCCCAGGCTTGCCCCGACGAAGGGGAGGGTTGGCGCGGCGGTGGCCTGGTTGCTGGTGGCATTGATGGCGATGAGGAAGGCGTGCTCCAGGCTGTTGGACAGCAGGTCCGGGTTCGTCGCGTCGAAGAAGTAGGCCGCGTTGTCCCTCGCCACGCCTTTCGCGGGATAGCTGGTAGGGTCCTTGGGATCGGGAATCCAGTCGTTGTTCGGATCGATGGTCGCGCCATAGGGCTGGTTCCAACCCCGGAAGGGGTGGAAGGTGCTGATGGCCCCGTTGGAGACCCCGTTCCGCCCCAGGACGGCGGCATAGAAGAGGCTGCGCTTGGGGCTCGAGTCATCCGTGACCAGCCCGCCGAGGTTGACCCCGATGGTCATGGTCGTCACCCGGTGGTCCTGACTGAAGACCAACCCATTGCGCTTCTTGATGGCGAAGGGCAGGAAGTCGGAGGGGTATCCCGAGCTGGTGGAGGTGCCGGGATCTTTCGCCGCCAGGTAGTCCACGCCCAGGGTTCCCGAGCTGGGGTCGGAGAGGTGGGCCGCGATGCCAGCCAGGGTGGGGACGTTCCAGTTGCTGCCGGACCGGTCGATGCTGCTCTTGCTGGCAAGGATCGACTGGTTGCCCTTGAGGATGTCCAGGGTCGCGGACAGCCCCGAGCCGATGATGTAGGGCGTGGTGCTGTTTGTGTTGTTCACGCCCGTATGGCCGTTGTTGTCCACCCCATCGGTAAAGAGAAGCAGGAAGTGTTGGCCGCACTGGGAGACATCCGTGCCCACCACCCCATTGAACACGTTCTTGGGGTCCCCGAACTGGGCCAGCGACCGGGCCATGGCATAGGTCAGGGGCGTCTCGCCACTGGCGAACAGGCTGGCGATGCGGTTCATGCCCACCACCGAATTCCCCGTGGTCGACGCGATCCCCTGGGCCGCCGTGTTGTTCAGCACCGTCCAGCCGGAATCCGTACCGCTTATGTGGGTCGTGGTTGCATCGGCCTTCGTGAGGGTGCTTTGGCTATCGTTGTCGATGGTCGAGGCGGTCCCGCCCCCAGCCTCCGTGGTGGAATCCAGGCCGCGGAAGGCCCAGTAGACATCGGCCTGATGGGAGATCCAGGTCTGGATGGCCGCTTTCTTGGTCGCCTGCAGGCGCGTCAGGGCGGGTGTCCGGTAGTTCGAGGCCTCATCCTGGATGGTGCCCAGGTAGCTGCCATCCTGGCCGTACTGGGGCACCTTGATCGTACCCCAGGACCCTGAAGGGCCATAGCCTTGGCCCCATTTCACGTCGAGCTGGCCTGGAACCAGGTCTTTGTTGAGGGCATCAAAGGCGATGAAATTCTTCCCTCCCACCAGCAGAGAAGAATCCGTCGTGTAGTTTGGCTTGCTTGCATCTGTGTTCTGGTATGTCGCCTTGAACAGCCAGTTGATGTACGTGGGTCGGTAACGTACGGTATAGAGATTGACGGCCCACCAGCCAGAATTAGGCGCATGGTTTCCGCTGGGATTTGTTGTGAATACGCTCCCATCCTGATTTTCCAGTTTGTACGTCTGGTCAAGCTCGATCGGGAGGCCACTCCCATAGGGGATCCCGTCCTTGATCTGCCGGTCCAGCACGGTCTGGGAGCTGAGTGGATTGCCCGTGGAGGCTCCATCCATGATCTTCCAGGGAATGGGAATATCGATGGTTCTATAACAGGGGTTAGACCCATTGAGGAACCCTCTGGTGATCCGGACATGGCTGGCCGCCCTGATCCAGTTCCGGACGTCAGCTATGCCAGCGCTTGATCCGTACAAGCCTGCAGCTGCGGCCTTGACATCGGCGAGCGTGACGGCAGACCCATCCGGTTTCCGGAGGGCCGATGTGTTCGCGTCCGCCCCTGTGTAGGCCCGCATGAAACCGTCCCAGCCGAGATCCCAGAGGTTGGGAGGACCGCCTGGGGAAGGGCTGTACAATTGGACATCCAGCACGACCGACACGTAGGGAGCATCGGGGGGGGGAGGCGGGCAGTAGGGCGGAATGGTCCAGGATACGGAACCGCCGGGTCCGGTGGTCGTGTTGCCGGTGGTCCTGGTCGAACTCAGGGGCGCGTAGGTGGGACACTGGTAGACATAGGCGATGCCACCAACACTCCAGTCCAGATCACCGCTGGTCGCGCCACCGTGGATCCGAGAAAAGTAGGTGCTGAACCGGACCACATCCCCGGACTTCCACTTGGGGCCAGGCGCGGGAGTGATGTCGTAAAGCGAGGTCGCGTCCCCCGTTGTGTCCGGTGTCGGTGTGAAGCCATCATTGACCCAGGTCGTTTCGGATTTGTAGAGCCCCGGTGACACTTCGGTAGTCTCGGGAACTCTGATCCATTGCCATCCACCAGCCTTCATGGCGGACCAAATGATGTTTTTCGCATTGAGCGGATCCCCTTCGCGGAGATCATGTTTCAAGTAGGCCGTGAGCTTTACCGTCGTACCCACCCCGTATGGACCGGTAGCCGGACTCAGTTCGATGGTGGGCGCCGGCGTGATGGAGCCATTGGCATGGGTTATGGTGTAAGTTCCGCCGGTGCCGCCGTTGGAACTGTTGACCACGCTATAATCCGGGTCCTTGCCGGAGGCCGTCGGACTCAAGTCCAGGGTCGCCTGCACCCCGGTATTTCCGGCTGCTTGGGCGAAGATGGTCCACGAAGGGGCGAGGTTCTGCCCAACCTGCCCAGTGCACCCATCGCCTCCCCCATAGGGGCTTCCAGTTGCTACTCCGGTGGCGTCAACGACTATCTTGTAATTCCGATAGGTTCCGCACACGGGATCCCGGACCCCGATTACATACGTGTTCGTTTCCGGGGCCGCTGGCGGAACGGTCACGGAGAATGACATGTAGCGGTAATCCTCCTGGTCCCCCTTGTCATCATTCCGGTAAAGCGGGTGGGACATGAGAGAGGCCATGGACCCGGAATAGTCAAAGACCGACAGGATCTCCGGCTTGGGCCGGAAGGTGCTGGACGGCTGGAAGAGATCCAGGAAATCCGTCGTGCCGGCCTGGAGCCTGGGATCCAGCTGGGCCCGCGCCGGGACCGCAGCCAGCAGGCACAGGAGCAGCGCCAGGAGGGGACGGAAGAAGAGTGGGTGGCAACGGGTCATGATCCTGCTCCTGGACTACTGGATGGGCGTCGAAATCCAGAGTTCCCTGGCGTGGACAAAGGTGACGGGGCCTTGGGTGACCTGCGCGTCCGAGCGGACGGCCCAGAGATCCGGGGCCAGCTGCTGCAACCCACCCGCGGCGGGCCGGAAGGTCCCCGTGCTCGCACCTTGGCTCATGAGGACGATGGGCAGCTTGCCCATGCAGGTCAGGCCCAGGGTGTAGCCCTGGGTGGTCCCGGCCGCCGAGCTGAGCGCCAAATCCGTCGGCGGCGTCCCGCCGGGCGCATAGTTGGTGAGGGAGCCAGCCCGAACGGCCTTGGCCACACCCGCCAGGGTGGGGTCCAGGAGCAACGCTGCCTTGAGGTTTCTGAGGTTGCGGGCCGAACCCTCTGGTGCGACTTTCCCGTTCTCCAGGTCGATCCAGTGGATGGACCACTCCAGGCCGGAGTCGGCGACGCTGCGCGCCATGGCCCCCTGGCGACCGAAGCCCACGGTGACGATGTCGCGCAGGGCATTCCGGGACATGCCCACGGCGGCGGTGGTGAGCAGGATCAGCAGCATGAGGGCCACGATGATGGTGATGCCCCCGGCTTCGGAGGCTCGTCGGTACCTGGCGTCGGTGCCTTGCATGGCTGTCCTCTCAGTTCAGGGTCAGGCCCGAGTGCCGGGGCATGAAGACCAGGCTCTGGGTGAATTTCCGGTAGGCTAGTGGCGTGGCTGCAGAGCCGTATTCCGTTCGCTTGGCGGCCGTGCGGGTAGTGACGTCCATGCGCACCAGGATCGGGGTGGACCGGAACCAGTGGGGAGTGGCCCGAGTGCTCAGGACATCGGCCCGTCCCGCGGCGCTCAGCTGGGTGTCCAGCGCCGCCCGAAGGCCCTGATCCCAGCCATCCGCTCCGACGCCGCTGGCCTTGGTCCCAGACCTGTTCAGACCGGCCCAGCTGGAGCCGCCATCAGCGCTCAGGTAGACGCTGAAGCCCGTCACATTTTCGGCAATGATCTGCTGGGCCTGAGTGGCAGTGAACGTGGCGTCGAGGTAGTTTCCCTGGTCGCGCACCAGGCAGGGAATCCCAAGGGTGCTGCCAGGATCGACCTTGAGGAGCTCGACCCGGTACCGGACCAGCTGCGCAGCCTGGGCGAAGAGCACCGAGCTGCCCAGCAGATGTTTCCGCCCGAGGACGACCCCCGAGGGACCGCTGCCGGTGATGGCCGAATAGGCCGTGGCCCCCACCGTGACCGACACCTGGGTGGCCCCGACCTTCCTTGGAGTGCTGGCGATACTGGCCGCTTCCCAGGCATCCTTGAAGAGCAGGAGCTGGCCCTGCTCGACCATGTTCACGTAGGACGCGTTCCCGCACTCAATGGTCAGGGAGTTGTCAGCAACCGTGGGCGCCGCGCCGCTGAGAACGAGCTCCGCCGTGGAGGACTGGGTAGTGCCGGCGACCAACCTCCCCTCGAAGGGCAGGGACTGGTCGACATAGAAATAAAGCTCGTCCGAGGTCGTAGGGTCATCGGACCCTTCGATGGGCATGTTCGGCCAGATAAAGAAGGGCTGCATGGTGGCGCTAGTGGCGGGGGGTACCGCCAGGTCGGCCAGATACATGCAGGCCTGGTTCAGGTCGTCGGCCAGCAGGTCCAGCGACATCCGATTCCGCCGGACGCTGGAGATGGACTCCCCGGAGGTGTAGAAGCTGGAGAGGCTGGCCCGGTAGACATTGGCCATGCCAGCCATGAGAACCATGGTGAAGACCAGGGCCACCAGGAGCTCGACCAGAGAGAAGCCCCTGGCACCCCCGGATGGGCGGAGCTCAGCCATGGGAGATCATCCGGGTGAGCCGGACAACACGCGTGACGCCTTTTCCGCTCGTGTCGGCATCATCCACGAACTGGACGAGGACCGTCAGCTCAGACAGACCACCCCGCACCGCAGTCGCGGGCGGGAGCCGAGTCGTAGTGGCCGTGAAGAAGGTCGTCGTTTCCGTTACTTCGGACGACTCGGCATTCACCGGGACGCCCTTAACATTGAAGGTGTCCACCACCGAGGCGCCAGCATCAAGGTTGATGTATTTGAGTCCCGCGGGCACGGTGGGATTTACGGCGTTGGTGTCCGCAAGGCTGAGCCAGGTCAGGCGCCCTTCCCGCTCGGCCAGATCCAGCACCTGCTCGGCCACCAGGGTGGCGGTGCCCAGGCTTCGACTGCCCCGGGTCGCCTTCAGCGACATGACCTGCAGGGCTGTGAGACCCAGGATGCCGACGGCCATGATGAAGGCCGTCATCAGCATCTCGATCATGCTGAAGCCCGCCTGAACCGCGCGTTTCCGGGACGTCACGAGGCCGCCGGGCCTCAGATCCTTCGCCATTGCCCATCCCCATCCCGGATGCCCGGATTGTAGAACTTGAAGATCGTCCCGCCATTGGCCAGCACCACGATCAGCCCCATGGGACCACCGGGGATCGCCCGCCCGGAGTCGGTGGTGCCGACGATGGGGATGATGAAGGTGGAGAGGAAGCGCTTGTTGCTGCCGCTGAGCAGCACCCGATGCGAAAGCGAACTGTCCTCGGGGAACAGGAGGTTCGCATCCACGACCAGACCGCTCATGACGCCGGCGGTGGCGAAGGGCTGGACCGTGGTGATGTCCACATTCTTGGCCCCCGAGGAGGTCGATGCACCGGCGTTGGCCCACTCGGTGGAACCGATCGTCACGATGCGCGCCCCGAGATGGACGCGGTCCCCGGCCAGATACCGGAAGGGGGCCGCCACGCTGCTGGCTTGGGCGGAGGTAAGGGTGGCGCTTGGAGCGGTCCCATTGGCCACCTTCTGAATGTCCGCGTCGACAATCGCCGCATCGCCGTGGGCCAGCACGAGCGGACTGCTGGCGTCCCAGAGCCCCCAGGTGACCAGGGCCGTGTCCCGGCCCGTGGCGGTGGCCGCGCGATGGGCGTTCCCCAGGGCACCTTCCACTTCATCCATGAGCGTGCGCACGGCCCCGGCATTCCGGGACTGGAACTGGGAGACGCCGGTCATCGAGAGAATCCCGACGATACCCATGACCAGCATCGCTTCAAGCAGGGAGTAGCCGCTCGAGCGCCTGGAGAGGAGGTGAGGATGCATGGGGATCGCCTTTTCAAAGTGGGCTGGGATGGGGACAGGAATCCCCCGAATCAGACAGGTCCGCTGACACGGAAGGAACCTGACCTAAGAGCTGTTGCGTACGAAATCCGGCTCACGGCCTACAGTGGCAACTTGGCCTCGTATCGGGGTCTGTCAACCGGCCTGAGATCTGGACATTGACACCCGATGTCCTTTGAAATTTTTGCTAAGGCAATGGGGTGCAATCCTTCCTGATTAAACGATCGGTTCTGGCCAGGTTTCTCATCTCCCTATTCGAAAAATCTAGACACTCGAAAATTCAGATTTATATCTCTTGTTTACTTCACTTGAGCTGAGCTTGTCTTGACCCCTTGCCACTGACTTCCAAGTGTTGGCTTTCCCACATGACCGTGGGTCCCAACGTGATGGACCCTTCATGTCCAAAAATTAGTCACTCTCGAGAACTGGATGGAGGGACTGATCTGATCGATGGGATCCCAGAAGTCTTCCAGGGTGAGCGCCGGCCCGGTCGCATGGCTGGACGGCGTAGGCCACAGGGCCCGGCCGGTGTCGGCGTCGCACACCATTGCCAGGCGCACGGGAACCTCCAGGCCCTCCGAGTCCGCAATGTCGACCCGACGGACCGCGATGGAGGCTGCCCTCAGGATCTCTGTTACGAGGTGATCCTGGAACTGGAAGCGATCACCTTCGGTGTGTCTGGGGTCGGAACGGAGGAGGAGGACGACGATCACCTCCTGCCCCGGCCGCCCTGCGCAGCAGCTTTCGAACTGGGCCACGGCCAGGTCCGACGCCTCCAGGATCTCGATGGGGATGAGCATGAGGACCTCGGTCAGAACCCGTTTGCGAGGGGCACGGAGTCCTTCCTGGCGGCGTTCAGGGTGATCCCCTGACAGCCATGCTCCGGCCCATACAGCAGCCGCGGGCAGCAGAGGTCGCAGGACAGGAATCGCTTCACCGCCGGAACGGTAAGCAGCGTGGTAACACGAGGCGCCGACCCCTCCGCCTGCTCCATCGTGGTGCCAAGCCAGATGTTTTCCGGAGCCTCGCCATCTAGCCAGGACTGCAGCCACAGGATGAACTCGCGCCCGGATTCGCTGGGGGTGCTGCCGTAGTCCTCCATGGCCAGATCGAGGGTGGCCGAAATCCTGTCCAGGATTATTTCCGGACGCCGGGTGAGCATCATCCAGATCAGGTGGGGCGTCTGGCGCATGGTGTCCAGGGCCACCCGCCGCGCCTCGTCGAGGTCGGGGCCATCCCCCCAGAAGTCGCTCATGGAGTTCGTGTAGACCTTCAGGCGCTCGCCCCGCCGAATGGCAATGGTCTCGTAGTAGAGCGCCTCTCTCTGGGTGGAGGTGTGGTGGACGTGGGGCCAGTTAGGCCGGAGCCCTCCCCGCTCGGGAACGGTGCCACAGGTGGGCCAACGCCCCGACCAGCCGCGCCAGAAATTCAGGATGATGGGCAGGGTGACAGGACTCATGAGCATGGCTTTGATCCGCTGGGCTGCGAAGGAGAGGGGAAGACCGTCAGGCTGAAACCTGGGTGGCTTCCGCCTGACGGCCCGGATGTGGTTTTGACTCAACTTGAACCGCCCCGAAGGAGAGTCAAGAGCAGGGAGAGCCCACCCCAACGTCGCCAGAGGAAGGATTCCGCCTGCTTCGTTTCTGAAGTCGCGACATTGCAGATGGATCGACGCTTGCGGCCCCTTCGCGAGGCCCTCCTACAAAATCCTGGACAGGGGCAAACGTCCTAAATCACCACTGGGAAAAGGGGCGTCATGGCGCCGAGCCACGCGCGTATTTGTCCGGAATTATTTATTAGCAGGATGGGTGAACACCTGATTCCGGATGAGGTCCTCGGTCTTCCAGGGGGCGGGCGCACCGCCGAGGTATTTCTGGAACCACTCCAGGTGGGCGTTGTAGTAGACGGGCATGGACTTCAGGGTGTCGGGCCAGTGGCCGTCGTTCTTGAAGACGATGAGGCGGCTGGGCACGCCCCGCTCCTGCAGACCCGTGAAGAACTGCAGGCTCTGGGTGTAGGGCACGCGGTAGTCACGCTCGCCGGTGATGACGAGACAGGGTGTCTTGAAGGCCTGCACCCGGCTGCTGGGGTTCATGCGCTCGTAGGCCTGGGCCTGATCCCAGGGCGTGCCCGTGAGGTCGTGCTCCGGGAACCACAGCTCCTCGGTGGCGCCGTGCATGGAGCGCAGGTCGTAGACGCCCATCATGGCTGCCAGGGCCTTGAAGCGCGTGGTGCGGCCCTCCAGCCACATCATGGCGTAGCCGCCCCAGCTCCACCCCATGGCGCCCATGCGGTCCTTGTCCACGTAGGGCAGTGCCGCGAGGTGGTCGGCCACCTTCGTCACATCCTCCATCACCTTGCCGTCCCAGTCCCCGCTGATGGCATCCGTGAAGGCCTGACCGTAGCCCGTAGAGCCATGTGGATTCGGGAAGGCCACGATGTAACCCGCGCCGGGATAGACCTGCCAGTCGCCTCGCAGGGCGTCCGACCACATCATCTGCGGCCCGCCGTGGACGTTCAGGATCAGCGGGTACTTCTTGGCGGGATCGAAGCCGTGGGGCTTCACCAGGAAGACGTGGATGGCCTTGCCGTCGGCCCCCTTCACCCACTGCTCCTCCGCGGGCCGGAAGTCCACCTCGGCCGCGAGCGCCTGGTTGAAGTCCGTGACCCGCTTGGTCTCGCCCACGGCGAAGGTGTGGCGCCAGATCTCCACCGGCTCCCCCACGCGGGTCTTGGTGAGGAAGACCGCCTTCTGGTCCGGGCTCACCGCGAACTCCTTGATACTCAGGCCCTCGAGTATCCGCACGCACTTGCCGGAGGCTACGTCGGCGCGGAACAGGGGCCAGCGGCCCTTCTCCTCCACGGTGAACCAGAGGGCCTTGCCGTCCGCGGACCACTGGAAGGCGTCCACCCAGTTGTCGATGGCTTCGGTGAGCACCTGCCGCGTTCCCTTGGCGCGGTCGTAGACGGCCAGGCGGAAGCGGTCGGACTCATGCCCCGGCTTGACCTGCAGCCGGTAGGCGATGAAGCGCCCGTCCGGAGAATACTTGGGGTCGCTGTCCGAGGCGGGGTTGTCGCCAGTGATGCGGCGGGGGGTGCGGTCGCCGTCGAGGGCGATGAGGAAGAGGTCGTTGTTGGTGCTGCGGGCCGGCACAGGGTCGGTGTTGGCGGTGACACAGACCTCCTTGCCGTCGGGACTCAGGTCCCAGGTCTGCCAGAAGCCCGGGTAGTCCTGCTTGCCGGCGGTGAGGGCCTCAATCTTGCCTTCGGAAGTGCTGCGGAACAGGTGCGAGTATTGGAAGTCCCGCCACTCGGTCCAGTGCCGGTAGAGCAGCGAGTCTGCCAGGTGCGCCTGCACGGGACCTGACTCCAGCTTCACGCTCAGATCCTTGTGCTTGGCGCCGTCCGCCATGGCCTCCGGGAACACCGAGGCCTCGAAGACCACGCCGCCGCCGGGCCGCAGCTTCGGCGCACCGACCCCGGGCTCGAAGTCCGTGACCTTACGGGCCTCGCCACCGCTGGCATCCAGGGCCCAGAGCTGGTTGCCGCCCTCGCGGGTGGACAGGAAGTAGAGGGTCTTACCGTCCTTCGACCACACGGGGGCGGTGTCGGCCTTGCCCGAGAAAGTGAGCTGCTTCGCGGCCCCGGTGGCGGTCTCCAACACCCAGAGCTGGGTGTCCCGCTTGGAGGCCTTCAGGTCCTGGCTGGACACTTCGAAGGCCAGCCGGGATCCGTCCGGGCTCAGGGCCAGGTGCTGGACGCCCTTCAGCCGGTACAGGTCCTCGATCTGGAAGGCCCGCTTCTCAGCCGCGAAGGCCGGGACCGCGAGGATGAGCAGGGGAAGCAGGCAGCGAAGCAGCGGGGACATGGAACCTCCAAACGGGGACAGGATCGCACGGCCCAGCGATGCCTTGGTATCCTGGAGCATGACGAACGCAGACCTCTCCGAAGCGCCCCGCCACCGTGGGATCTTCTGCAACCGGACCCTGAACCTGCGGTCGGTGCGCGCCATCGGCTACGACATGGACTACACCCTGGTGGACTACCGGGTGGACGCCTTCGAGCAGATGGTCTATGCCCAGGCGCGGGAGCGGCTGGTGTCCGAGGCCTGGCCCATGGATGGGCTCGCCTTCGACGGCCGCATGGTGACGCGGGGCCTGGTGATCGACACGGAGCTCGGGAACCTGGTGAAGGCCAATCGCTTCGGCTTCGTGAAGCGGGCCATGCACGGCACCCGGATGCTCGGCTACGCGGAGCAGCGGAAGGCCTACAGCCAGGTGCTGGTGGATCTGAGCGACCCCCGCTGGGTCTTCCTGAACACCCTGTTCTCCCTGTCCGAAGGCTGCCTCTACGCCCAGGCCGTGGACCTGCTGGATGGGGGCGCCCTGCCCCGCCCCTTCGAGTACGCCAGCCTCTACCGCCACATCCGGGCCCGGGTGGATGCCCAGCACCTCGAGGGGCACCTGAAAGCCGCCATCGCCGCCGATCCCGACCGCTTTGTGGTGCAGGATCCCGAGGCTGCCCTGGCCCTGCTGGACCAGAAGATCGCGGGCAAGAAGCTGCTGCTGATCACCAACTCGGAGTGGGCCTTCACGGCGAAGATGATGGCCCACGCCTACGACCGCCACCTGCCCACGGGCATGACCTGGCGCGACCTCTTCGAGGCCGTGGTGGTCAGTGCCCGGAAGCCCGCCTTCTTCACCGAGTCCGGCCCCTTCTTCGAGGTCGTGGACGAGACCGGCCTGCTGCGCCCCCTGGTCGGCCCCCTGCGCTCCGGCGGCCTCTACCTGGGTGGCTCTGCCGCGCAGATCGAGCGGGACTTCGGCATCTCCGGCGACGAGATCCTCTACGTGGGCGACCACATGTTCGGGGATGTCCACGTGAGCAAGCGCAACCTCAGCTGGCGCACGGCCCTGGTGCTGCGCGAGATGGAGGCCGAGGTCGAGGCCCTGGAGGCCTACCGGGCCACAGAGCGGCAGCTCATGCTCCTCATGGAGGACAAGTCGTCCCTGGAAGCCCACCTCTCCCAGGCCCGCCTGGCCCTGCAGCGCCTGCACGCGGGCTACGGCCCCGCCCCTGAGACCGACGGGCCCGCGCTGGAAGCCCAGGTCCAGGACCTGCGGGGCCAACTCTTGGCCCTGGACGCCGAGATCGCTCCCCTCGCCCAGGCGGGCACCGAACTGACCAACCCGCGCTGGGGCCTGCTCACCCGTGCCGGCAATGACAAGAGCCACCTCACCCGGCAGATCGAGCGCTATGCGGACATCTACACCAGCCGGGTGTCGAACTTCCTCCTGGCCACGCCCTACGCCTACTTCCGCTCCCCCCGAGGGCGCCTGCCCCACGATCCCGGCGGCGCCCATGCCTGAGACCCTGCGCGGGCTCTACCAGCAGATCTTCACTGTCCCGGACGCAGCCATCGACGGCAACGGCCACGCGAACAACCTGGAATACCTGCGCTCAAGGCCTTAGTTCACCCCATAGACCGTTGCGCCGTAGTGCTCGGGATCCCGGGGAGGGCTGCTGTTCCAATCGCCATAGGCGTGGCTGTCATCGGTCTTCACGTGCAGCATGTAGCGGCCCTTCGGCAGGGTCACCAGCTCGTCCGCCAGGCGGTTCTTGGTGGCGCCGCCGGCAGGGTGAGTTTGCGCCTTGACCATCTCCCACACCCGCTTGCCCGCAGCGTCCTCGATCCAGGCCGTGTCCGCCATGTCGGAATCCCCAGCTTCGCCGATGGCGTAGACCCGGACCGCGCGGTCCGAGGCGAGGCTGAAGGGGACGCTGCGGGCTTGGTTGTTGCCCACGCGCACCAGCTCGGCGAGCAGGGGTCCCGGCTCCGGGAGGGAGCGCAGGGTAAGGGCGCCGACGTCCCCGGGCTTCGGCAGCGAGAGGGTCAGGCCGTAGAGACCCGGATCGCAGGGCGGTGCCGAGGTCCAGTCCGCGGGAGAGTTGCTGTCATCCGTGACAAAGGTGGCCACGTAGTCGCCCGCCGGCAGCTGGATGGTCTCCACCTGGCGCCGGTTGCGCGTGGCGCCGCCGGCATACTGGGCCTGGTCGGGCGTCATCTCCCACACCCGCTTCCGCGTCCGGGCGTCCAGGATCCAGCCGAAGTCGTTCAGGCGCCGCTTCGAGCCCTCGCCCAGGGCGTAGAGGTGCAGGGTCACCGGACGCTGCACGTGGAAGGCCTGCTGCCACTCGCCCTGGTCCCGGGTGGCCGCCAGCGAGACCACCACGCGGGCCCAGCGCAGCGGTGCCTCGAAGGTGCCCACCTCGGCCGGATCGCCGCCGGGCAGGTAGAGCTCCAGGCCGTAGTTCCCCACCTGGCTCCGCCACTGGCGCAGCAGGCTGGCCTCGTCCGCCCCGAAGGCGGCCAGGAAGCCCTTGGGCCGCTCCGATAGCTTTGCGGTGAGGTCGCGCCGGTCAATGTTCCGGGTCCACTGGGCCAGGAACAGGCCCTGGCCGTAGGCATGGTTGGCGTAGTACGCCTCGTAGCTGCCCGCGGGCAGGTCCAGGTACTGATCTGCCACGAGGAAGTCCCGGTCCCGGCGGGTGTTGATGACGTCCATCTGCCAGACCACCTCGCGGGTGGTTGCATTGAGGATCCAGCCATAGGCGAAGAGGGGACTCTCCCCCCGGTTGTGACCCAGGCGCCGCAGGGCCGCGCCCCGGGCATAGACGTGGACCTTCATGGGCCGCGGGAGCGTGAACCCCTGGCTGCGCACTTCCGCGGACTCGAGGCCGTGCAGCGCCACGAGGCGCGGTTCCTCCGCGCGCAGGGGCAGCCCGGCCGCGGCGAGGGCCAGGAACAGGGCCAGCGCATGGAGCGCCAGGAAGACGGCGTCGGCCTTGGATTTCAGGAACAGCGGCATGGAACTCCCCTTGGCTGGTTCCAGGCTAGGGCTTTCCCTGGAAGCTTCAGGGCCGGATCGGCGAGCAGCGGGCCCGCACCGGCGAATGGACCGGACCCAAGCTACCACTGCTCCAGGAAGGCTTGGGCCTCGGCCACCGCCGGGGGCGACAGGTGGGCAAATCGCATGAGGCGGTCGTTGAATTCATAGTGCAGCTCCCGGTTGTCCTCCAGGAGCATCTCCAGCTGCTCGCGGTGGATGGCCTCGTCCGTCAGGAAGCGCCAGAAGATGGCGTCGGCGACCTCCTTGAGCCCCCGGCTCCGGGCCTCCCAGTGGGTGCGGAGGATGGCGCGCCAGCCAGCCTTCCTGGCCCCCCCGTCCTGGGCGATGCACTCCTGCCACACGGGCCCAGCCCAGGCCTGGATCAGCTCCGCGGCTTCCTCCTCGTGCTCGCAACCCAGGCTCAGCACCAGCTCCCCGAGGTCATAGACCACCGTCTCGAAGGCGAAGTGCAGGCCCTGGAGGGAGCCCATCCGGGCGTAGTGCAGGAGGTGCCGCGCCGCGTCGTGCATCCGCTCCGGGCTGGCGTGGAAGGTCTCGATGAGCAGGCGGTAGTGGTAGGAGAGGTTCTGGAAGCGCCGCAGGTCCCGGTCCTCCAGGGCCTCCCGCACGAGGGCATTGAGGGACATGACGTGGAGCTCGATGACTGCATCCCGCCCCATCTCGCAGGCCAGCCGGGCGGTATCCACCAGCTGGCCCGCCAGCTCCGAGAGCAGCTCGTGCTGCCGCCGGGTGGCCACCTCGGCCACCTTCAGGATCTGCGCCAGCACATAGGCTTCGGGCCAAGCCTGCTCCCGCGTCAGGAAGTCCTGCCCTTCCCGGGCCAGGCCCGGCACAAACCAGGGCCGGGTCCGCCGCCAGGCGGCGGAGTGCCGCCCATCGCACTGGATGAGGCCGGTCAGGATGGCGTGGAGCGACTCCAGGGCCAGCAGCACCAGCTGCCGGTCGCCCCGGGCCATGCCCGTCAGGGCCACGTTGGTCACCACGTCCACAATCTCGAACAGGTTGGCCTTGTGGGTCTCGAGGCCCCGTCCCCGGGCCAGCTCATCCAGGCTGCGCAGTCCCTTCCGGGTGAGCATGGGCATGAAGTAGCTGGGGCGCAGGAAGCGGCTGATGCCGAAGAGGTAGGGGAGGATGCCCGCCAGGACCACCAGGTAGATGCAGGCGACGGCCCAGATGCCGAACCGGGAGAAGGGGTGCCCGGGCGGGAAGAAGTGCAGGGCCATCACCAGCAGGTTGCCGACAATGAAGACCGACAGCCCGCCCACGATCAGGGGGTGGGAGACATAGAGCTTCACCAGCCGGGGCGTGTAGAGGTTCGAGGTGAGGGGCAGGATCAGGGCGATGCTGGTCATCACCACGGCCATGATCTGGTTCAGCGTCCGGCTGGCGGTGGCGAAGCCCATGGGCTCGAAATCCCGGGTGCCCCCGTAGTGAGCCGTGACCAGCCCCAGCCCCGCCGCCGCCAGGAAACAGGCGGAAGTCACCACCGCGGGCCGGTGGCTGCTCCAGATGCGCGAGACCTGTCCCTGAGCCATGCCCCTCTTTCGGCGCGGGGACGGCGCATCCTGACTTATGGGACCAACCCAGAAAAAACAGAAAAGGGATCACCACCAAGACACCAAGAACTGCAATGGTGAAAATCAGCTGTTTTTCTTGGTGCCTTGGTGTCTTGGTGGCGAAGATTTTTTCTTTTTTCTTCCACCTGCGAAGGATCAAAGCTGCCTAGAGGCCCGCCCACGCTACCAGCACGCGCTGGGCCTGGAGGATGGGGCCGTCCTGGCTGCCGATCAAAGGCAGCCGCACGGCGCCGTCGGGGCTGAGGCTCGCGCCCTTCTGGGCGCCCACCCAGGCCATGAGCTTCAGGGGATCCACCGGGGTCTGGGGACTCAGCCGCAGCTTGAGCTGGCCCTTCTCCACGGCCACCTCGGAGACCGCCAGCGCCTGGGCCCGCAGCTTCACCTTGAGCAGCTCGAAGAAGCGCAGGGTGTCCCCGTCGTCGTCGGTGATGCGGCCGAAGCGGTCCTCCAGGTCCAGCCGGTAGAGCTCCAGGTCCCGCTCGTCCCGCAGCCGCGAGATGCGCTTGTAGGCCACCAGCCGCTCGCTGGCCTGGTCGATCCACCGGCGGCTCAGCTGGGCGCCGGGGGCGAGGCCGTCGAGCTTCACCTCGAAGCTGCCGCTGGGCTGGCCCTGCAGCTCCTGGAGGGTCTCCTCCAGCAGCTTCACGTAGAGCTCGAAGCCGATGTCGTGGATGTGGCCGGACTGTTCGCCGCCCAGGAGGTTGCCGGCGCCGCGCAGCTCCAGGTCCATGGCCGCCACGCGGAAGCCCGAGCCCAGCTCGGAGAAGTCCTCCAGGGCCTGCAGCCGGCGGCGGGCGTCCTCGCTGAGCTCGTGCTTGGGCGGGATCAGCAGGTAGGCGTAGGCCGGCACATCGCTGCGGCCCACGCGGCCCCGCAGCTGGTAGAGCTGGCTGAGGCCGAAGGCGTCGGCGCGGTGGACGATGAGGGTGTTGGCGTTGGGGACGTCGAGGCCGTTCTCCACGATGGTGGTAGCCACCAGCACGTCCACGCGGCCCTCCATGAAGGCCAGCATCACCTGCTCCAGGCCCTCGTCCGTGAGCTGCCCATGGCCCACGGCGACCCGGGCGTCCGGCACCAGCTCCCGCACCCGCGCAGCGATGGCGACGATGGACTCCACGCGGTTGTGGACGAGGTAGACCTGGCCGCCGCGGCGCAGCTCGAACTGGATGGCCGTCTGTACGAGCTCGTCGCTCCAGGGCGCCACCACGGTCTCGATGGCGAGGCGGTCCTTGGGCGGGGTCTCGATGAGGCTGATCTCCCGCAGGCCCGTGAGGCTCATGTGGAGGGTGCGGGGAATGGGCGTGGCGCTCAGCGCGAGCTGGTCCACGTTCAGCCGCAGCTTCTTCAGCCTCTCCTTGTGGCCCACGCCGAAGCGCTGCTCCTCGTCAATGACCACGAGGCCCAGGTCCGCGAACTTCACCCGGGCGCCCAGCAGCTGGTGCGTGCCGATGACGATGTCCACCTTGCCGTCACCGAGGTCCTGCAGGATCTGCTTCTGCTCCGCGGGGTCCACGAAGCGGTTGAGCATCTCGATGCGGATCGGGAAGCCGGCGAAGCGCTCCTTGAAGGTGCGGAAGTGCTGGTAGCAGAGCACCGTGGTCGGGCACAGCACCGCCACCTGGCGGCACTCCAGGGCCACCTTGGCGGCGGCGCGCATGGCGACCTCGGTCTTGCCGAAGCCCACATCGCCCACCAGCAGCCGGTCCATGGGCCGGGGCGACTCCAGGTCGGCCTTGACCGCCTCGCTGGCCTCGATCTGGTCCGGTGTGGGCGTGAAGGGGAAGTTGGCTTCGAAGGCCGCCATGTCCGGCCCGTCCGGTGGATACGCGTGGCCCTTCTCGAGCTTGCGCTGGGCGTAGAGCTTGAGCAGCTCGTCGGCCATGTCACGGATGGCCTTCTTGGCCTTCCGCTTGACCTTGGCCCAGCTGGCGCCGCCCAGCTTGTCCAGGGGCGGCAGGTGGCCCTCGGCCCCGGTGTAGCGCTGGACGAGGTCGGCCCGCTCCAGGCTGACGTTCAGCTGGCCGCCGTCGGAGTAGCGCAGCTGCAGGACCTCCTGCTCTTCGCCGCCCACCGTGAGCGTGGCGAAGCCGATGAACTCGCCGATGCCGTGGTCCATGTGCACCACGCGGTCCCCGGGCTTGAGGTCGCGGAAGTCCGACAGAAAGGCCGCGCTGCGGGACTTCTTGGGGGCGGACTGGGCCACCTTGCGCCCGAAGATCTCCCGCTCGGTGAAGACGACGATGCCCGTTTCCCGGAGGTGAAGGCCCGCGCTCAGGGCCAGGTGCAGGGCGCGGCAACCGGCCTCGGTGCCGTAGGCCTGGGGCAGCTCATGCTCGCGAAGGAACTCCTGGAAGCGGTCCCGCATGCCGGAGGTCGAGCCCGCCAGGAAGACCCGGTGGCCCGTGAGGGACAGCTCCTGCAGGTGCTCGGCCAATTCGGCTAGGCGGCCCTGGAACTCTCGCGGCGGCAGGGCCACCAGGGGCACCGTGGCCTCGCTCTGCCACTCGGTGAGGTGCAGCGTGGCGCGGCTGGGCTCCGCATCCAGGAAGCGATCCTCGAAGTCGGGGCAGACCACGCCGCCCCGGCGCAGCACCGCGAGGCCCTCCTGGATGCGGGTCCGCTCGGCGTCCCGCAGGGCCTCTTCCCAGGCCGCGTCCAGCCGGATCCGCAGGCAGGGCGGCATCCAGTGGCTGAGCTGCCCCTTGGGCTGGGCGAGGAGCGGATGGAACAGCTCCTCGCCGGGGAAGTGACCGTGCGTCGCCAGGCGCGCCCGGCGGAAGGCGAGGTCGTCCTCTGGCTCCGGCGTGCGGTCCGCGCGGGCGGCCACGGCCCCCAGCAGCGCCTGACCATCCCCGCGGTCGCCCTCGAAGCGCGGGTAGAGCATCAACGCGTCCAGGGCCTCTCCGGTGCGCCGCTGGGTGTCGGGATCGAAGGGGCTCAGGCGCTCCAGTTCATCGCCGAAGGTCTCCAGGCGCAGGGGCTGGTCCAGGTGGTCCGGCCACAGGTCCACGACCATGCCCCGGGAGCTGAACTCACCGGGGGCCGAAGCCAGCTCCGCGCGGCGGTAGCCCAGGGCCACCAGGGTCTCCAGGAGCAGCTCCCGCGGCACCTCGGCGCCCTTGCGGAGCTCCAGCCGCTGCTTCTGGAACCAGGAAGGGTGCGGCAGCCGCTCGCAGGCCGTGAGGGGCCCGGTGACCAGCACCTGCACCCGGCGCTCGAGCAGGCCCACCAAGGCCGAGAGTCGCTCGCGCAGCACCATGCCCGGGGGGCTGCTCTCGCCCCCGGCATAGGCCGCGAAGCCCGGAAAGTGGGTGACCCCAACGCCCGGCAGGAGGGCTTGCAGGTCCTGGGCCAGGATCCGGGCCTCGGCCTCGGAGGGCGCATCGACCCAGAGGGACTGGACGCGCCCCTCGCGGCTGATCCACCGCGCCAGCACCAGCGCCAGGGCCGGCGGCGAAGCCCAGCGGAGGCGCGCTCCGGACGCAGTGAACCCTTCAGCAGGCGAATCCGCCAGGCGCAGCAGTTCCTTCAGGTCTTGGGGCGAAGCAGTCATGGACCTTCCAGAGTGCCTCAATCAGCGCCTGGAGACGAGCGCTCAGATCTCGCGCACGGCCCAGTCCCGGGGCATGAGCACCCGGTCCCACCAGACGCCCTTGTCGTCCCGCTTGCCCACGGCCAGGAACATGCAGACCTCGGCCCCCCGGGGCAGGTCCAGCAGGGCCTTGGCCCGCCAGGGGTCGAAGCCCTCCATGGGGCAGCTGTCGTAGCCCTCGGCTCGCAGCGCGAGCATGAAGGTGGCGGCGGCCAGGGCCGTGCTCTTGTGGGCCACGATGCGCTGGTCGGTGCGCGAGCCGAAGCTGGGCGCGGCCCGGAACAGCGAGAGGATGCGCGACAGTCCCCGCTTCAGCGGCCCCAGGAGGCCAAAGGGGCCCGTGGTGTAGATGGTGGGGATCAGCTTCCGGTAGTAGGTCACCTGGCTCGGCCGCAGGGCTCCCCGTGACTCAAAGACGCGCAGGAGCTCGTCCCGGTTCCGCCGCCAGGTCTCCCGGTGGGCGACCAGGGCGATGAGCAGCGGGGCGGTCTTGGCCGGGAGCTGGTCCAGGCAAATCGCGTTGGCAGCCTCACGGGCCTTGGGATCCCGCAGGATGACGAACTCCCAGGGCTGGAGGTTGCTGGAGCTGGGCGCCAGGCGGGCGGCGTCCAGGGCCCGATCCAGGACCTCCTGGGGCACGGGCTCCGGCAGAAAGCTCCGGACCGTGCGCCGGGCTTCCACAGTGGCGTAGAAGGTGGGCTCAGACATCAGGCGCCTCCGCCAGGGGAGGCTCGATGGCTGGCGCCTCGGCCAGCCCCAGGCGCAGGCGGGCCCAGGCCAGGCCCTTGGCCAGGGTCAGCCCCTCGACGATCTCGAAGAAAACGGGCACCACGATGAGGGTCAGCAGGGTGGAGGTGATGAGCCCGCCCACCACGGCTCGCGCCATGGGGGCGCGCATCTCCGCGCCAGCGCCCAACGCCAGGAAGAGGGGCAGCATGCCACCGATCATGGCGAAGCTGGTCATGAGGATGGGCCGCAGCCGCACGGTGCCGGCGCGGATGATGGCCTGGCGCCGGGAGATGCCCTCCTCCCGCTCCAGATGCAGGGCGTGGTCCACCAGCAGGATGGCGTTCTTGGTCACCAGGCCCATCAGGAGGATCATGCCGATGCTGGTCATCATGGACATGTTGTCACCGGTGACCAGCAGCATCATGACCATGCCCACCATGGACAGCGGCAGGCTGGCCATGATGGCGATGGGCAGTTTGAAGCTCTCGAACTGGCTGGCCAGCACGAAGTAGATGAAGAACACGGCGAGAAGCAGGGACTGGCCCATGAAGCCGGCGGTCTCCTTGCTGTCCCGGGTCTGGCCCAGGAACTCCACCCGCAGGCCCTCGGGCAGCTTTCCGCTGGCTTTGAGGGCCTCGACCTTCTTGGCGGCGCCGGCGCTCACTTCCCCGAGGGTGGCCCCCTCGAAGTTGGCGTTGACCTCCACCTCCTCCATGAGGTCGTGCCGCTGCAGCTTGGCGGGGGCGATGCCCTCCTCGAAGCGCACCACCTGGTTCAGGCGGATGAGGGGATGCTTCCCGCCCCCCAGATCCTTCGTGCTCTCCACGGTCAGGTTGGCCAGCTGGGTCGAGAGGCGCCGCTCCTGGTCGGCGAGGCGCACGCGCACGTCCCGCTGCTCGCCGGTCTCGTCCTCGTACTTGGCCACCTTCTCGCCATCCACGAGGGGGCGCACCATCCGGGCCAC
>Ga0194052_1000213_pt1 | contig 40234 bp, 29 predicted proteins | sample SepL226m_MetaG_FD_160117 | JGI IMG/M metagenome (GOLD analysis project Ga0194052, IMG submission 160117) | Anoxic zone freshwater microbial communities from boreal shield lake in IISD Experimental Lakes Area, Ontario, Canada - Sep2016-L227-6m | ecosystem: Environmental > Aquatic > Freshwater >...
TATCTGCTTCATTTGGTGATATTATTGCGAGAAAAGACTTGAAATTATTTCAAAAAACTTCTTCTGAATTTGAATTTATATATTATAGTTTAATAACAATTATATACTCAACGACAATGATATTGTATAACCCTTTTATAAAAATCTATACCCGTGGTATTACTGACACAAATTATAACTTACCTTTAACTGGTTTTTTGTTTGTGTTAAACGGTATATTATACAATTTGAAAACACCACAAGGAATGCTTGTGGTTTCAGCAGGTATGTTTAAAGAAACAAGAATGCAAACTACCATACAAGCTTTGATTATTATTATTACCGGCATAGTACTGATACACTATTGGGGATTAAATGGAATGTTATTAGCATCTATTTTATCAAATTTATATCGTGATATTGACTTGATGATATTCATACCAAAGTACTTAACAAAATTACCTGTAAAAAGTACCGCATTCAAAATTATTAAATTATTTATTCTATCTTCAATTATTTGGTTTACATCCCTTGCATTTAATATTAATCCAACAAATTACTTTAGTTTCTTTGGAATAGCAATTTGTATTATAATCTATTCAACTATTATTGTAGCAGTAACTACTTTAATATTTGATAGAGATCACATAACTGATTTTGTAAATAGAATTAAATTACTTAAAGGTTCAACATAATAATACCATTACATATACAAACAAGGGGTCTCAAATGGTAGATAGTAAAGATAAAAATAATTGTTGCGGTTGCAGAGCATGCGAACATATCTGTCCAAAAAATGCTATTCAAATGAACGAAGATATAAAAGGATTCAAATATCCTAAAATAGATCATTCTTTGTGCAATAAATGTGGATTATGTGATACGATATGCGCATTTAACAACAATTATCGAAATCATGGTGACAATCCAACTGTTTATGCTGTTAAAAATAAAGATGAAAATATTAGAGCTACCAGTACATCAGGTGGAATGTTTGTTGCTATTTCTGATGAAATAATAAAAAATGGTGGGGTTGTATATGGAGTTAATTATGGAGAGAAACTTTATGTATGTCATCAAAGGGCTGAAACAAAAGAACAAAGAGATCAATTCAAAGGATCTAAATACATTCAAAGTGATTTGGGTGATACTTTTCTAAAAGTTAAGCAAGATCTGGAAGATGATAGGATGGTGCTTTTTACAGGAACTCCATGCCAGGTTGCATCTTTAAATAACTTCTTGAAAAAAGATTTTGAAAATCTATTAACAGTAGATATAATTTGCCATGGTACACCAAGCAATAAAATATGGAGAGAATACTTGGATATTATAGAAAAAATTAATAAGATCGAAATTATATATGTTAATTTTAGAGACAAATCTATTGGATGGCATCAACCTAAAGTGAAAATTGAATCTCTTAACAAAAGTAAGAAAGAAATAATAGGAGAAAAATCATTTTTTCAGCTATTTGTTAAAAATTATATATTAATGCCTGCATGCTATAACTGCTATTTTGCAAATTTCAAGCGTCCTGGAGATATTACTATCGGTGATTTTTGGGGAATCGAAAGAACCATGAGTGAATTCGATGATAACAAAGGAGTATCACTTGTAATGGTAAATTCAAAAAAAGGAAATCTTTTTATAGATAAAATAAAAGATAATATTGAAATGCAAATAAGTTCGAAAGAAAATTGCATGCACGGCACATTACAATGTGCTTCACCTAAAAATAAAGATACTGATAAACTATGGAATGATTATGAAAAATACGGATTAAGATATATTATATTTAAATATACCGATTATAGTAATCTTAGAACATTCATCAAGAAAGTAATCAATAAAATTAAAAGTCTGCTTAATTTGAATTAAGCATATTGTATTTCACAATAATCATGCAATATTCTTTAGTATTTATAACTTGTTATGTTTGAAAAATAAGGTATACCTTGAATAAGGCAGGAAATTTGTCATATTAAGAGAAAATTAATATTAAGGAACTTAATTATTATGTTTAAAAACAAAACCTTGTTAATAACCGGGGGTACCGGCACATTCGGGAACGCTGTTCTTGATCGTTTTTTAGCTACAGATATTAATGAAATTCGGATTTTTAGTCGGGACGAAAAAAAACAAGATGATATGCGCAAGGTATATGCTAATCCCAAACTAAAATTCTATATAGGCGATGTCCGGGATGAATCAAGTATTCGTGATGCTATGACAGGCGTTGATTTCGTATTTCATGCCGCCGCATTGAAACAAGTACCGAGTTGCGAATTTTTCCCGTTGGAAGCATTACGAACTAATGCTTTGGGTACTGAGAACCTTTTAACAGCAGCAATTCAAAATAAGGTAAAGCGAGTAATAGTACTAAGTACAGATAAAGCTGTATATCCGATAAACGCTATGGGAATTTCCAAAGCAATGATGGAAAAACTGGCAATAGCAAAATCACGTGTAGCCGGTAAAAACACTGTCATTTCTGTTACAAGATATGGCAATGTTATGGCAAGCCGCGGGTCTGTAATTCCATTATTTATTAAGCAAATACAAAATAATGAACCAATAACGATAACCGATCCAAACATGACCAGATTCATGATGACAATCGAAGATGCGGTTGACTTGGTAATTTATGCTTTTTCAAATGGTAATCCCGGTGACACCTTTGTGCAGAAAGCTCCATCATGCACTATTCGCACCCTTGCTGAAGCTATTAACAAAATACTAAAAAGCAGCAATCCGATTAATATAATTGGAACAAGACATGGAGAAAAATTATACGAAACTTTACTTACCCGCGAAGAAATGACTATAGCAAATGACCTTGGCGGATATTACCGTATACCAGCAGATAACCGAGACTTAAATTATGCAGCATATTTCAGTGAAGGTAATGAAGAAGTAACGGAACAAAATGATTATAATTCACACAATGTAAACCTTAAAAATGTTGATGAAATGTGTGAACTGCTGCTTAAGTTAGATTGTATAAAGCAGGCAATCAATGGTGAAAAGGTAGGAATTTAATGAATATTCTGGTAACTGGAGCAAATGGATTTGCCGGAAAAAATCTTGTATCAGCTTTGAAAACATCTGATGATACCATACTCGAATTTGATATAGATAATTCAGATGAAGAATTATTCTCCTTTTTAAATCAGGCAGACATTATATTCCACTTAGCTGGTGTAAATCGCCCGCAAAATACTGATGAATTTAATGTTGGCAATAAAGAATTAACTGAGAAGATTTGCGACTACCTGATATCAACAAACAAACAAGCAAAAATCGTGCTCTCGTCTTCTATACAAGCTGAATTGGATAACCCTTATGGAGTCAGCAAACATGGCGCAGAAGAAGCTGTACGGCAATACGCGGTGAAATCAGCATCCTCTGTAGTAGTTTACCGCCTTAAAAATCTTTTTGGGAAATGGTGCCGTCCGAACTATAATTCTGTAACCGCAACATTCTGCCATAATATCGCAAATAACTTGCCCATACAAATATCCGCACCTGAAAATGAAGTAGATTTAACATATATTGATGACGTTGTAATCGCTTTCAAAAATGAATTGTCTGATAAATTGCCAGGTTTTCGATTTGCTCCCCCGCTGCCATCACGAAAAATAACTCTGGGTACTTTATCAGAACTCATTTATTCATTCAACAAGCAAAGGAAGTCGCTACTTTTGCCTGATTTCAGCGACCAGTTTGTACGCAATTTATACGGAACATACTTATCATATCTTAAAACTGATGACTTTTCTTATACTCTGGATATTAAATCTGATAATCGCGGGTCATTGGCGGAGTTATTAAAGTCGCCTTATATTGGTCAGGTTTTCATTTCACGAACACTGCCGGGAATTACTCGCGGCAACCATTATCACCACACAAAAACTGAAAAATTCATGGTAGTACAAGGTAAAGGGATAATTAGATTTAGAAATATCAATAATGATGAAGTAATCGAATATCCCGTTGAAGGAAGCGAATATAAGGTAGTAGATATCCCGCCAGGATATACACATTCAATAGAAAATGTTGGCGATAATGAAATGGTAACTATATTCTGGGCTGTTGAAATTTTTAATCCTGAAAAACCGGATACTTATTTTGTACCGGTAATTAAAGCGGAGTAAATATGAAAATAATGACTGTAGTCGGCACCCGACCAGAAATAATACGATTATCCTGTGTAATGCAGACGATAGATAAATACCTTACCCAAATAATAGTTCATACCGGACAAAATTATGATTACGAATTAAATCAAGTTTTTTTTGACGACCTTGAATTGCGAAAACCAGATTATTTCTTAGGTGCCGCCGGTAATACCGCATGTGAAACTATTGGCCATATTATCTCGAAAGTTGATGATTTATTAGTCAAAGTACAACCTGACGCGCTATTAATTCTTGGAGATACTAATAGCTGCCTCGCTGCCTATCCGGCAAAAAGACGTAAAATCCCGGTATTCCACATGGAAGCCGGCAATCGATGTTTTGACCAGCGCGTACCAGAAGAAATTAACCGGAAAATAGTAGACCATATCAGCGATATAAACTTAACTTATAGCGATATCTCTCGCGAATATTTATTAGCAGAAGGTTTGCCAGCAGATCGTGTATTTAAAACAGGCAGCCCAATGTTTGAAGTGTTGAATAAATATATGGATAAAATAAAAGCGTCTGATATATTATCAACGTTAAATTTAACACCTGATAATTATTTCCTGGTGAGTGCGCACCGCGAAGAAAATATCGATGATCCAAAGCAATTCGCCAAATTAATAACTGTATTAAATAAATTAGCAGAAACTTATTCGTTGCGCATGATAGTTTCAACCCATCCTCGCACCAGAAAAAGAATAGACGATGAAAGAGTAATCCTTAACCCATTAGTTGAATTAATGAAACCTCTGGGATTTAGCGATTATGTGAACTTGCAAATGAATGCAAAAGTAGTGCTGTCAGACAGCGGTACAATCACCGAAGAAAGCTCCATACTAAATCTGCGCGCTTTAAACATTCGCAACGCTCACGAACGTCCTGAAGGCGTAGAAGAGGCCACTGTAATGATGACCGGGTTGGAAATAGACACTATTATGACCGCATTGAAGATACTGGAGCACCAACCAAAAGATACACGCCTGTTAAGACAGGTTGCTGATTATCAAATGCCAAATGTCAGCGAAAAAGTAGTAAGGATAATACTTAGCTATAAAGAATATGTAGAACGCGTTGTCTGGCGAAAAAACTAAAGCACAATCATATTTGAATATTGATTTAGAAATTAATTAACTTCTAAATCAATATTCATATCTTTTCCGCCCCATTTAACTCCTGCTGTCCATTTGCCAGCAGGCAAACCTGTTATTTGAGCGACAAATATCCCAATTCCGGTAATCGATTTCCATTTAGGTTTAACATATATTCGAACGGTACTCCATTCATTTTGTCCCTTAATATATATAGAATCTGGTGGAATTGAATTATCATCTAAAATCGGTAAAATAATGTTTGCATTGCTATCATTTACTGTGGAAATGTAGTTATATCCCGGTTTCAAAACAAATCTGCGCGAAACAATTGTTTGTGTAGAATATTCAGACATTAATACAATTCCCGATCCTAATTTGGATGAATGCAAAACAGCATTGGCATATACAACCGGTAATTTAACAGCCTTTGACTCACCGTCAGCAAGCCACCATATCTGCGCGAATTCACTATTGCTTTGTAAAATCGCCGGCATATCCACAGCTTTTAATTCCACATTAATATCCGGGGAATCTTCCGGCATATTAACTAACCATCCATATCTTTTATCCTGAAAATTTCTCCAATCATTGCCTACAATTACTGTATAATCACCAGGGACAGCATTATCTATTATAGCCTCGCCTTTTGCGTCAGTTGTCACCCGGCCATAAAACTCACCGGAATAAACCATATCCGGCATAGAATATCGATAAACCAGTGTAGTATCATTCATAATATTGCCAGCTGGATCATACAATTTAATCTTAATCTTAGATGCTGGTTCATATTTTGCTGGATTTACTTCTGTGTTTGCATTTAACGCAAATTTATTTATCGCACCTTGCCCTGGTGTGAAAACAGATATTTTCGTTGTATCAGTTGGTACAGCTATAACAACAGCACCATTGCGGTCCATTGAAGCGTAGATAACTTTATTATTCGTACCTTCTGCTACAATTCTACTTCCCGGCATTAAGTCGCGTGTTGCTACTTTTGTAAGATTTGTGACAGGCAATACAATCCTAATATTCTTTTCAGTGTATGCAGTCGTTGTTTTATATATTATTTCCTGCACAGTATCTTTTGTAAATACAGGTTTGAATATACAAAATATATTCGATTGTATGCGTTCAAAGGAATATTTTGTATCCCATAGATTTAATGATATATCTGATGAAGCAATATTCATAACTTCGTTTCCATCTGAAAATATTTGTTGACCATAATTTGGAAGTAAATTAGGATTCTGGTTTTGAACTGACTTCATATCATCAGGAAAGGCCGGGTATATTTTCAGATTTTCAATATTATTATTTTCATTGCTAAATTTAAGATTATAAGTCTTCATATTTAGTATTTCGTCTTTGTCAGACTGATATTGCTTAACCTTCATGGTGTTAGGAGATAACTGCATCCACCAACCGATAATTTTATCTTTGTTGCCATATACAGGAACAGAGGCGTTATTGGCGTTAACTACTAAACTTTTAACTTCCAACGGGTTATCTAAAGAAATAAATTTAACAACTGCTGCAGGGGGTGCAATACAAATCGGATCATTAACTTTAATTTCTAATTTATCTATAGATGAATCAAACTCTGCAATAGGATTATTGGCATCATACATATCACAAGTAATTTTATACTTCCCTATCGGAGCATTTATTATATATTCACCTATCTCTTTACCTTTCATAATATCAATAAGTTTGCTGTCCCCAATCAATTTTCTCATCTGTTGCGATTCAGGCATGATTTGCAGTTTTGATACATCTGCACTTTTACCTGATTTATCTATGAACTTTAATGTTGCAGAATTACTTTTATTTAAAGTTATTGGAAGTGTTAAAATACGATTTTTCGACTCTGGCGAATCACAATAAGGAATGTAAATATCTTGAATTAATAAACTTCTATTTGACCCATCTTGTGCTGCAATTAAAAGTGATGTTTGATTTCCTGATTGTAAGTATATCGTTTTTCCATAACTCGGATTTACTGTGCCGGGATCTTCAGGAGAGTTTTTTTGCAGGTATGTTACTTTTATAGGAATGTCGCTATTTATATCAACTCTAATTGTTGACTCAAATTTAGGTGCTAATAACGGCTTCGTTATTTCTTTATCATCCGGTAATATTACTCCAGGTTGAATATCCTTCCCCCATATTATCGCTCGAACTAATGGCATATCGTCCCAAGTAATCATCCCATCAGCACCGGTTTTAACTTCCCGAATTACAATATTATTTCCAATAAGATATGACATTTTCACCAAACTATTTGCCGCAGGTTCGCCTTTTAATGTAAACACCTTTTGAGTTACTTTTCTTGATACAATATTGTATTCAGTTAAGTCAGATGTGCCATCCGTATTTATATTAAATAGTAAAGGTTGACCGGTTGATGTGCCATCTCGCAATGATAAGTTATACAGAGTTCCGGGCATTAACGCCGGTAATTGAATTTTACCATTCGTGACTATCATATCTGTTAATACAATACTTGAATGTTGTTGTCGGCGTGGTAAAGGCAGCGTCTTTAAATCTGTCACCCAATCAGATAAATAACTATTATCAGGAATAATTATTGAAATGGTACCATTAATTAATGAACCATCTTTTACCTTAACACCATTTTTTGATATCGTTAGAGAGGGAGCGACTCCTTTAGGATAATTTAATTCAATTTTTCTTGATATTTCTTTAGTATCAAACTTTGTATAATAATGAAACATTTGAGGTAATTGATTTGTAACACGATTTGATGTATTAAGGATAAATCCTAATTGTGTCGCTTCAGATGGTAAGCTAACCCAATATTTTCCGTTTGATATTGTAGTAACCATTAAAGCTTGCTGTAAATCATTAATCCTGCAATATACATCCATATTACAGGTGGTATTCTCTGGAATATTATTAATAGTGATTAACAAACCTGGTCGTGGTATAACTATGTTGTATTCGTTGACAATATCACCGGCGACTTTAACAACTTTTTTCAAATCATTAATTGTTACAGTAACCTCGCCTTCCGGTACCATTGTTTGAATCAAACCTTCTGTATTTGTCAAAGCTGTATATGTAAAATTTTGTGCAGTAATAACGGCTTTCGTATTTATTATTGGTAAGCCATTATCATCTTTTATAGAACATTTGAAGAATGCATACACCACATCCTGGCTGAATACAGCACAGGAGAAAAGCAGCAAGGAGAAAATTATTAACTTTTTCATATTATTACCTGGAGAATTTTCTATCAACAATTGATGTCAATTGAAAATTACTCCTAATTTTTCTGATATATTGGCTTACCAGCTACTAATGTCATTTCAACATTTAAATCTTCATCAAGGATTATTAGATCAGCAGCAGCACCTTTTTTAATAACTCCAATGTCATCTATTCCGATACTGTTCGCCGCAGTATTTGACGCCATAGAAAATGCTTCTACCATATTCCATCCCATGCCATCAATTAAATGAGCTATCATTTTATCCATAGTCATGACAGATCCGGCAATTACGCCATCATCTAATTTAGCAATATTGTTTGATACGGTTACTTTTCGTCCTGCAAATACGAACTCGCCATCTTTTAATCCTGCACCGGGCAGGCTATCAGTAATTGGTACCAACCGCTCAATACCCTTTGCAATAATTACCGCTGTCATTACGGCTGGATGAACGTGTTCGCCATCACAAATCAATTGGACATAAACATCATCACGTTCTAAAGCAGCACCGACTAAATTAGGTGATCTATGATGTAATGGAGCCATTGCATTAAAGATATGAGTGACCTGTGTTGCGCCAGCATCGAATGCTTCTATTGCCTGTTCGTAATTAGCACCAGAATGTCCCAAAGAAACAATAATATCAAGATCATTTAACCATGAAATTAAATCTTTTCCACCCGACATCTCTGGTGCAATTGTCATTATTCGCATTTCTTCATAATTCAAGTCGATGATATCCTTGATTTCATTAGCCCTGCTATCATCAAATGAAAATATATTTTCACGGGGTTGAGCGCCGGCAAAACTTGGGTTAATAAAATTACTTTCATAATGCAAGCCTAATATCCGTGCTCCTTCTAATCCATTATGCCGCGCTTCTCTTAAACTCAAAAATATTTGTCTTAAATCGTGAGCTGAACAAGCAGCTATTGTGGGTACCATTGATGTTACGCCATATTTTGCGGCAGATATAGATAATTTTTGAAAATCATGAGAAGTTGCTTTGTTAATGTCAATGCCCAAAATACCATGGCTATGAATATCAATAAAACCAGCAGTAATAAACTTACCTGAAACATCAAATACTATATCATGTGATGGAATATCTGGCCAGGCAAATGGCAAGACAGACATTATTATGCCATCATATACAATTACTGTACCAGGATTATATGAAGTATGCGGTAAAAAAACTTCTGCACCAGAGAATATAATGGCACCTTCGGGAACTTCTGGAATAATAATTACATCATCATTCTCTGTGTTTTCATCTGCTACTAAAGCCGGGTCTGGCAATTCTATTCCGCAACTATGGCAAATAGCGTCACCTACTTCGTAATTTCTACCGCACGATGGACATTCATACATTAGTTATTCAACCTTTGGGGCCGGCGCACTTATAGCATCATCGATGCTTGCAGATGCTGCCGCTGCGTTAATATTTGGAATTTTCTTGATTAAATCACTCAACTTTAATCCGGTAAGTGCTTCGACTACAGGTGGCAATTGTGCAATAATATTTGTTATGTCACCAGTTAATTTACTTGCTCCCCCACCCTCATTACCTGAATTGATGATTATCATCTTTTCAGTCTTGGCAAGCGGACTTGCAATAGCATTTGCAATCTCTGGTAATTTATCTATAAACATCTGAGTAATAGCAGCTTCGTTATATGACTGCCATGCTTCTGCTTTCTTGGTCATCGCCTGTGCTTCAGACAAACCAGTTTGGCGAATAACTTCTGCCTGGGCAAGACCGCGGGCTTTATTTGCTTCTGCTTCTGCAAAACCTGTAGCTTTAATAGCCTCTGCCTGACCGAGTGCTGTGTTCTGTAATCTAAATTGCTCTGCTGACGCTAATTGCTCAATACGGAAACGTTCTGCTTCAGCAGGACGATTTATAGTAGAAACAAGTTCTTTTTCACGCCGGCTGATTTCTTTTTCCTGTACAACAATCTGATTTTCTTTCTCTACAACCTGAACCTTAACCTGTTCTGCTGTAACTAACTGTTGGGTTTGGAATTTTTGCAAATCATAAGATAAGTCTGCTTCAGCTTTTTTCTTATTAACAGACGCATTATATTCAGCCAATTTCATTTTATAATCACGGTCTGCTTCAGCTATCTGAGTATCAGCAACATATTTGGCTGACTGCCCTTCCTGATTTGCCTGGGCAGAACGAATAACAGCATCTCGATTTGCTTCTGCTTCACCGATAACAGCATCGCGTTTTACCTGAGCAATTCGAGGTTTGCCTAAAGCATCAAGGTAACCCTGGGTATCACGGATATCACGAATGGTAAATGAAACTATTTGAAGACCCATATTTGCAAGGTCACTGGCGGCAACATCTTGTACACGAGCTGCAAATTTATCTCTTTCTCTATATGCTTCTTCAACTGTTAATGTACCAAGAATAGCGCGTAGATGTCCTTCAACAGTCTGCAGAGCAATCATTCGTACTTGTTCCATTCCCTTGCTTAAAAACTGTTCTGATGCAGTTCGAATGGAGACATCATCATTGCGAACTTTAATTTGAGCAATACCATCGACTTGAATAGGTACACCCATTGATGTATACACTTCAGGTGTTCTTACTTCTAATGTCATTAATTCTAATGACATCATTTCGGCCATTTCTATTACTGGCCATACGAAAGTACCACCACCACGAACTAAACGAAAACCTATTTCAATTGTCTTGCCATCCGGGGTGATTATGCGGCGACGGCGTCCAGACACAATCAAAACATGGTTAGGTCCTACTTTGACGTAACGACTGCCAATTAAGGCAAAAATAATGATAATTACTACGACAAAACCAATAGCTACCGCGATAACTGATCCAGAATCTGGTATATGCATATTCATCTCCTTTATAAATTGATTATGCGGGCATATTTTGTTAGCGCTTGATTGATATTATATCAATCTACCACTCGTGGTACTTTAAATAAATCGCCTGATCTGTCTGGTGCGTTTTGAAGTGCCTCATCAGGTGTAAAGGCAGCCTTTTCAATATCTTCTCTGAATACATTTACCATTGGGACAGCATGGGTTGTGTCAGATACACCAGAAGTATCTGCACTTTGCAAAGCAGTAAAATGTTCAAGAATATCATTTAATTGAACGGTAAAACGTTCAACTTCATCATCGGTAAGTTTTAGACGTGATAATAAAGCTACATGCTCTATTTCAGCACGTGATAATAGCATAACAGATTTCCTTTCGTGATTATTATATCAAAGCAAGAACAATTTGGGTATTATTTATCCATAAATAATATAAATCTGACAAAAAAACTCCGGCACTTTAAATAAGTACCGGAGAATCATAAAAATTTACCAATTTTCAGCTAATAATTCAAAATGAGCCTTTGGATGTACGCATGCCGGGCAAACACCTGGTGCTTCATCGCCCTCATGAACAAATCCGCAATTTCTGCAACGCCATTTTACAGATTCACCTTTTTTAAATACTGTGCTGGCAACAACATTTGCTAATAAGCCTTCATAACGTCGTGCATGCTGTTTTTCTGCAACAGAAATCATTTCAAATGCTTTTGCAACATCTTCAAAACCCTCTGCTCTGGCAATTTCACCAAAATTCGGATATAGTTCACCCCATTCATGATTTTCACCGGCAGCAGCGGCAGCAAGATTTTCTGCTGTAGTTCCTATAATGCCGGCAGGAAATGTTGCAGTAATTTCAAGATCTCCGCCTTCAAGAAATTTAAAGAAACGTTTTGCGTGTTCTTTTTCTTGATTTGCAGTCTCTTCGAAAATATCTGCAATCTGCACAAAACCATCATTTCGTGCTTTTGATGCAAAAAATGTATAACGATTACGTGCTTGAGATTCACCTGCGAATGCTTTGAGCAGGTTTGATTCTGTTTTGGTACCTTTTAAGGATGCCATAATTTAAACTCCTTCGCGGTAGATTTGGGATATCTTTTTAATTATACCAACAATTCGATATTTTAATCATTATTTATGCATTTGATGTAAGATTTTTTTTGCATTTTCCAATTGTTCAGCAACTCTTTGCGGTGATGTACCACCTTGAGATGTTTTAGCAGACGCTACAGCTAATGGTGTTAATAATGGCGGTAAGTCATCGCTTATTAATTCGCTGAATTTATGCATCTCTACAGCGGTTAATTCATCTAAACCTACACCTTTTTGTTCAGCATATCTTACAATTTCACCTGATATATGATGAGCGTCGCGGAAAGGAATCCCTTTTTCTGCTAAATAATCTGCTATTTCGGTCGCTGCACTTGCATCACCTTTAAAAGCGTTCATTATTCTATCGCGTCGAAACTTCATATCAGCAACCATTCCAGCAGTTATTTGCAAACAAGCGAGAACAGTATCAAGAGCATCAAATACACACTCTTTATCTTCCTGCAAGTCTTTGTTATATGCAAGCGGTAAGCCTTTTAATACTGTTAACATGCCAATTAAATCGCCAAAAACTCTGCCCGATTTTCCACGAATTAATTCCGCACCATCAGGATTTTTCTTTTGCGGCATAATACTGCTTCCTGTGCAATAAGCTTCAGGCAGGTCAACCCAATAAAACTCCTGGCTGCTCCAAACAATAAGTTCTTCACAAAATCGTGATAAATGCATCATGATGATGCTGCAGGAAGATAAAAACTCAACAACAAAATCTCTGTCGCTTACCGCATCAAGAGAGTTCTCAATCACAGAATCAAAACCGAGAATCTCTGCGGTTAAGCGTCTGTTAATTGGGAACTTGGTACCGGCGAGAGCGGCAGCACCTAAAGGAAGGCGATTAATTCTGCTTCTTGCGTCAGTTACCCGCTCCCGGTCACGGTCAAGCATCCAGAAATATGCCAGCAAATGATGTGCGGCAAGTATTGGCTGCGCGTGTTGCAAATGAGTAAACCCGGGCATTACAACATCAATATGCTTATCCGCACAGTTCACTAATGACTTTTGCAGATTTAACAAGGCTTCATTAATATCATCACAGCCACGGCGTAGATACAACCTGAAATCTGTGCATACCTGGTCATTTCTTGATCGTGCAGTATGCAGCTTCCCGGATAAAGCACCTAATTCTAATCGCAACTCAGATTCAACAAGACTATGAATATCTTCCTGGTCGTTTATTTCCGGCCCATTAGTTTGCTGCCAGCGTGCCATAATGCGCTCTAATCCCGCAACTAAATTCAATGATTCTTCATTGGTGATTATCCCGGTTAATCCAAGCATGCGCGCATGAGCAATCGACCCATAAAGGTCTTCATACCACATACGGCTGTCAAAAAGCAATGAAGCTTGAAATGTATGTAAAGCAGCGTTAACACCGCCAGTAAATCTACCACCCCACAATTTTTGCGACATATTTTAGCACCTACAATCAATTTTCCCGTTAAAATAGTACCTAAATAAGATGAAAGTAGCAAGAAATAAAAATTAAATTAACCTGAATACATAACTTTATAACTTTATAACTTTAATCTGCGTTTTATTCCTCTTGCAAGACGATAAATATAATTAAAAATTTTAGAATAACAACTTATAAACGAATTCAAATGATTTGGATAAAGTTTGGGCAGGTTAAGTAAATATTTTTCACGAATTGAAATAACTTCACTCCTGCTGATTTTTTCTTTTGATTTTCTTAAAATAACTATAAATTCACATCCGGTAGGTGGGTAGCTCTCGTCAATAACAAGGTCTGTTAATCCAAAAAAATTCAATTCAGATATCATTAACTGAAAAGAAAGATGAGTGAATACGGAAAAATGAAAATCAACATATTCACTTTTATTGCTTGTATTTAGATATTCATTATATAAATTATCTATATCATCTTTATATGATAATTTTCCATCATCTGCCTTACCCCATGTATATACATTATTTAATGTAACAAAATATGAAAGAGAATCATACATGGTGGCAAAACTATGATGTTCCCTTTTTTCTGAATATGCCTGCAGCCATTGACCTGTTGTTGTAACTGGACGGCTGAAATCAAAACAAAAATTTCTATCGGGGAGTGCTAAAATCAGATAACCACTATCTTTAAGCATTAAGGATACATCTTGCAGCCAGCTAATAGGATTAGGGATATGTTCCAATAAATGAGAAGCTACAATATGATCAAAATAGTCTTTTTTACCTATCAACTCTTGGTATGTTCCAGAATGCCAAATATAATCTACATCTTCAATTCTACTAACATCAACACCTGGCTCATTTTTATATTTTTCAATTAATTCATCTTTTGTACAATGATCAACAGTAACAACATTCCATCCTTCTGCTTTTGGCAATAAAGGATTATACGATGGACCTATTTCAAGACCAAAACCTGTTTTATTAATTCTATGTAATAATTTTTCTTGCCTTGTCATGCTTCAACCTTTATAAATATTGCGATTATCATCATTCAAAATTATTAATAAATTTATTTAAATGCTGCAAAAGTAACACATGGACCAAGTGGATGTTTCACATCATCAATACCGATTTCAATTAATGTAAATCCAAAATATAGAAACGCATCAAAAATTTCCTTTCTTGACAACCAATTACTATAAGTCTGACTACCACCACGATATCCTTTCCACCCTAATGCTTCAAGATAAACTTGTTTATACAACGTATGTTTAAAACCTTCATATTCAAATTCTTCTTTTGCCACAAACTTTCTTTTTACGTTTTCATCACAATTTTCTATTAATTCACTATCGTAATAATGGACACAAACTAAAACTGCTTTTGTTGTGGATTTTGCTATTAAAGCAATTAACTCAACGGGATTAGTCATATGATACAATACACCAGATGCAATTGTATAATCGAATACCTGGTTAGATTGCATGAGAAATTGTACAAAATCACCACATAAAAATTTAGCACGATTTAATTCAAAAATTTCTTTAATTATCAGACATTTTAAAAAAGCACGTGTATTAGCCTCAATAGCAAGAATGTTTCGCGCACCCATGTTGTGAATCATATATGTATGACCTGCTTCACATGGTCCTAACTCAAGTATTGTTTTATCTTCAAAATTCCCAAATACTTTCGCCGCCCAACTAATACGCTCATCTTTAAATTTAATTTGGTTATCGTCTACAACATCAAACTTCTCTGGAGACCAGGATAACCATTCATCTTTAAAAATATTGAGAGTATTTTGACAATTCGGTGCAGTCTTAATATATTGGCTTAAAATATCTACTTTCTTAATTGCGATAAAATTAAGAATATTCTTTTTTATTTTGTGCAAGAATTTACGTATCATATTTTCACTTTTTTAATAAGATTGCAGTGATATAAATTATACCATCTCGCCTATAATGAAGTCCAGATAATTAAATTACATATTTTCTGGTGGTGGATAAATTGAATTGTTTACTATTTCGTCAAGACTAACCTTATTCCAATTAAAGTTATCAACTTCTTTAACTTTTTTTCCTATAAATTCGCTATGGCAATATAATCCAACAATAGGTTTAAATCGTAAATCAGAATCAGCAAATGAGGAAAATCTACCAACGATAGGATTTGAAACTCCAGCTTCTATGCATTCAAAACCTAATGCAGGAGAAAATAAAGTTTTTAAAGCAATATCACTAAATTGAAAGAAGTGCCATGGTCTTTCATGAGATATATATGAAAAATGTGTTTCTACAAAAACAATCCCACCGACTTTAAGTAATTTTGAAATTTCTACAGCAACAAGCCAAGGCATTGCAAAATGTTCAAATACAGCGCTTGAATATATAATATCAAACTTCTCATCACCAAAATATTGAGATAGTTTATGAGCATCACCAACCACATCAACATTAATACCAGGATAATAATCAAAACCTATATATTGAGCATTTGAAAACATTTCACGAGCGTGTGAAACCCCTGTTACTTCCCGGCTTCCTATTTCAAGCACCTTCATTCCTTGATGATTTCCGATTTCTGTTAAATATTCTAAATATTTACTATGACTAACAAGATTAGCCAATGGTACTTCTGGATCCAAGTAATGTTTATCTATTAACGGACCAAATAGTTTTAAAAAGAGTCTATAACAGAATTTTAATAACTTTCTTAAAATTTTCTTCATTATATTTATTTTACTCCGTCCGATATTAATGATATTTATTAAACGTAAGATTATTATAAAGGTTTTTCAAATTAAACACTACACAAAATATCATCTGGTTAAAGTATACAGCTAAATGCTATAATATGATTTAGCATTATGGCAACATTCCTATTAGAAATTGGTACCGAAGAAATTCCCGGACGTGAAGTTCCATTGGCATTGCAGCAAATATCTGCATTGGCAACAGAATTTTTGCGGGCTGAACGTATTGAATTTACTTCTATTCAAACCTGGGGTACCGCACGCAGGCTTACACTTATTGTCAGTGATATCGCTGATTTGCAAACCGATACCAAACGTGAATTGCAAGGTCCTTCTGTTGCAGATGCCTTCACTCCTGATGGTGACAGTACCGCTGTTGCAATAGGATTTGCGCGTAATCATCATCGCAGCATCGCCGAATTAGATATAATTGAATTTAACGGAATTGAACATTTAACCGCTGTGTATCACGAAAAAGGTTTATCTTCTATTGAACGATTGCCTGAAATATGTGTAAAAATCATAAAAGGCATTAATCTGCCATCAAAAATGCGATGGCGTAAAGATGACATTATCTTTTCCCGCCCTATTCGCTGGGTTACCGCAATATATGACGATAATGTGGTTAATTTCACCATTGGTGGAATAAAATCAGGCAGGTTTTCCCGCGGGCATCGTTATCTTTCCCCCGGCGAAATCGAAATCAACAACGCCAATAATTATCGACAGATAATGGAAGAAAATCATGTAATCGTATCACAGGATGAACGGCGAAATGTGTTGCGCAATCAATTAGACGGATTAATATCTCATGATGGTGCTGTTATCGCTGATGATGGAAAACTATTCAATGACTTGCTATATCATGTTGAATACCCCACCGCATTTCGCGGTTCGTTTCATCCTGACTTTTTAAGCCTACCTGAAGAAGTTTTGCGTCATGTATTGCGTCGGGAACAAAAGTTATTTCCATTAACTGATTCTACAGGAAAGCTATTGCCATCGTTTATAGCTGTACGCAATGGCGACAAGGCATATCTCAGCAATGTTCGTGAAGGTTTTGAATCTGTTACCCATGCAAAATTAATGGATGCAAGATTTTTCTTTGAAAAAGACCAGAAAAAGACGCCTGAAGAAAGAGTGGACAACCTGCGCGGTGTTACCTCATCTGAAGGTATCGGATCGATGTATGATAAAGCTAAACGCTTGCAGATGCTGGCAGGAAAAATAGCAGCCATGCTGGGAATGCAGAATGGTGAGCGCGCAAATGCCGAACGTGCGGCGTTATTGGCAAAGACCGATCAGGTTACCTCAATTATCGCCGAATATCCGCGATTGCGCGGCGCAATTGGACGCGCTTATGCCTGGATGGCTGGCGAATCTCCCGCGGTTGCTACAGCAATTGGCGAACAATACGCACCAGAAAAAGATAAATCTACCCTTCCCTCATCATTGATCGGTAAAATAATCGCATTGGCAGACAGAATAGACCGTATAGTAACTACTAACGCATCTGTTGGCGACAACTTTATAAATGACGAAATGATGAACGCCGATATGCTGGCGGTGGCAAGACTAATGACTGAAGGCGGGCTGAACTGCAACTTGCCGGAATTATTATTCGCATCGCTTGAGCCAGTGCAAAACCTGCTAACCAAGCCGGCGGAAGATATTGTAGCGGAAATACATATACAGATAATCCAGCAGGTCAACGTCGCATTGGAGATTGCCGGTTTCTCGCCAACTATAGCGGCGGCGGCAGCAATACAGGATATCTACCCAAATAGAAATATGTCGCGCGCGAAAGTATTGCAAACCATTATTGATAATGAAGATGGGAAAATTATGATTAACACCGGCAGAAAAATCCAAGAAATCGCCAACGGAATCGAAGGATTAAATATAGTACTTGAAGACTTGCCAGATGCAGATGAATTAAAATCATTAGCAAATGAAGCAGAAAATGCGGTGAACAATAATGATATTGGTGCTCTGGCTACGTTGCTGATGAATACTACAGAAACCACAAACATGATAATTATCGAATACAGAAGCAATCAAAATGAAGTTAATAAACGAAGGATTAAAAATCTGGCTGTCATTTATGCGTCGTTGGCTGATATGTCGAAAATTAGCAGGAATTAATTTAGAAAAACTAAAGAATATCTGTTGTTTTTCTTGATATTTTCTTGATCACACTCTTACCAAAATTAATCCCAGGTTGTTCAATAAATAAATACACTAAATATGCCACTAAATATGCTAATATAGTAACAAAAATAAACATGATGCAAACACGCTGATATGATGGTAATGCAAGCAGATACATATTTTTAAATAATATCAAACCGAATGCTGATATAAAAAAGCCATGAAATAAGTATACACCATATGAAGAATTTGAAGAAAATTTAGTTAGGCGGTTATTCACAAGAAATGATATCCAACTAGGCGTTCTATTAGTTAACTCCAACCAACCGAGGCTAAGCATGATTAAAAATAAAATAGGTGATACAATTACTTGCTTTCCATAGTTTAGTTCTAATGAGATAAGAACTAATGCACAAAATGTTAATGCAATACGTTTGAAATTACTATTAGAAATTAAAATTCTAAATAAAAGTATCCCAGCAATAAAATAATTTAGTTTTAGCAATATTAATGATGGTTCATAAAAATGTATAAATTTTGATATCCACATTCCAACAAGAAATATTGGAAACCCAATTAAAACTGCGACTCTCAAAAATCCATACTTTTGCATTAAAAGATATAAAAATGGAAAGCAAAAATAGAACTGCATTTCAAGGCTTAAACTCCAATCCGGTAAGAAAGTAGAGAATGAATATGTTGGATGTAGTCCAAATAGGAAGCTTAAATGAATTAAAATATTATTTAATGTAAAATGAATTCTTTCAGGATCATAAACAGAGCCAGAAGGCCATTTCCCAGGATTCAGACTTTGCAATTCATGGTAACCTTCAAGGAAATAATGACTAAAAATAATAGCCAAAGCAAGAGATATATAATATGCAGGAGCAAGCCTGAAAAATCTTCTAAACCAAAATTTTACCCAATTTTTCCACATTGTTAGTGGTTCGAAATCTTTTCTTGCGAAAGCATTTGCAGCCATGAGATATCCTGAAATCATCATAAATAAATCAACTGCTATTTTTGCAGAAGGTAGTGGTATGCCATACCAGTCACCCCAAATCATACAATGTGCAGCAAGAACCCAAAAAGCTGCAATAGCACGGAATAAATTTATAAAAGAAAATTCTTTAATCATTTAACCACCTCTTTCTAAGGGTGTTCTACTTTTAGAAACTCTATAAATTATCTTTTTAACTGTAAAATAAAATCATCTATTTACTTAATATACTATCAATTTAATCAAAAAGTCAATCCACATGTTTATTTTTAATAGATACCCGTGGTCTGAAATCATGATTTTTTACATTAACTTTATATAAACTCCTAACAGAGTCCAGTGATAGATTTGGATTGTAATGATATTCTCTATCAACGAGTTTATTTCGATATGCGTCATTGAACATCATTTTTTCATTTTCATAAGCTAACTTTTCATCATCTTTGAAGTCAGCACATAAATTATATAATAAAGAAAAAGGTGTATAAATTGAATGAAGATTTTGTTCTATTATTTTCAAAGAAAATTCTATCGAGAAACAAGCACTCGAATACAACGTGTTGAATTTTCCTGATTTATCAAATACTTCATGATTAACCATTAAACATGTATGAGCTAAAGCAGTAACATTGCGAATTATTTTATAAACACAAAAATATCCATTCTCATTTTCTTGTTTATCAGTGAATGGGTATCCATTCATATTCTCTAACTCAATAGCTTCATCTGATAGTTGCACATATTTTCCTGCTGATAAAAGTTTGGGTCCTACTACCCCAACTGAATCTTTCTGAAAATGTTCCAACATTCTTTCTATCCAATCTGTTGATATGACAGTTGTACAGCCACTTAAAAAAATTAAATATGGAGAATCTGATTGTGTAGAAGCAAAATTATAAGCATCAGGTAAGTTTATAAAATTATAATTAATAATTTTGATATCCATAAATTTGTGATGTTCAAATGATGATATATCTAATTTATTATTATCAATGATCATTATTTCATAATTGGTATAAGTAGAGTTTATCAAAATTGATTTAATGCAATTAATTAAAACGTCAAATGATTCATCATTTACTATAACGATTGATATTTGTGGATGTTCTTTCATCAAGTATGTAACATGGTATGTTTTAATATTGGTTATCTCTACATCACCGTTAATACCAATTCTACATAAATGGTCTGCAATTGCACGCTTAGCAGCATCAAATACATACGGTTTAGAATCAGCATTAAAGGCGGTTGATCCAAAATGCTGACGCCAGTGATATAAGATTTTCGGTATATGTACAATATTAGATGCCTGTTCAGTTACACGCAAAATTAAATCATAATCTTGGCTGCCATTAAATTCACTACGACAATATCCTACTGTATTTAGAACTCTCATAGAAACCACAAAAAAGTGACAAATGTAATTATATGAACGTAATGTATCTGGGCTATATGCTGGTTTAAAAAAAGCATTAAATCGAAATTTTCCCCAATAATCAACTTTATCTTCATCCGAATAAAAAATTTCTGAATCAGGCAATTGATTAATAGATTTCACAATTTCGAATAAAGCATCTTCTGAAAGCATATCATCATGATCCATAAAACCGATAAAATCTCCTGATGCTAATTTAATTGCTTCATTAGTATTACCGGCAATCCCTAAGTTTTCTCCAATATATTTAACTTTTAATTTGTCTCCTAATTTTACCTGATAGCCTTCTATTAATTTTCTCGTTTGAGATATCGTACTGCCGTCACAAAAACATATTTCCCAATTTGAATAAGTTTGATGCATTATAGATTTCATCATCTGGTGGAAAAATAAAGGTTTAGTATTATAAAGAGGGATTACTATACTTATTAATGGCGAATATGTATGAATATAATTTTTTTGCTCTTTCCTTTTAATATGAGATATTCTATTTACAAAACAATACCTTTGAAAGTTTATAAAATTTACTGCTTTTAAATAGAGACCATATATTTTAATTTTCTTTAATATTTTTATTATTGTTTGCTTATTAATCAACTTTATACCTTTCTCTTTTACAACTATTATGTTTCATGTAAAAGATTTGGTTATTACATGAAATTTATTAATTTTGCTTTTTAATGTCAAATCAATATAATTTTAACTTTAACCGCAATTTTACCTTTAATAGTATGGTTAACAACGATTGTGGAATCATTTGACGAAATATATATAATATTGCTTTATAATGATTATTTCGTCTTACTAAATATTTTCTATTACATGACATTAACGATATTATTTCATAAAATAATGCTTTAAATTTTCTACCATTTTCAACACATACTACAGCTTTGCACTTGTTAATATCAGCAATAATCTGTTTGTGATACTTTCCATTTAGAGCATTATCGATTTGTTCAAATGTATGAATACTTTCTGTATTTCTATCTATCAAAGACAACGATGTCCAAATACCGCTATTATGAATCCGATAGACAGACATTGATTTATCTATATAGCCAAGAGTAGATTTGTCAGCTAATGATAGATATAACGGGTAATCAAGGTTCTTACAGTTTAAAAGCAATGCAGGTAAATCATTATTAAAGATAGATTTGCGAAACATTAACGCAGTTGTATGGAAACGATAATTATTTAGCAAATCAATAACAGTAACATCTCCGTATTGTTCTTTCGGCCAAAAATCAGTCAATTCATTATCTGACATTGTTAACTGTTTTACATGGTGAAAACAGGCTGACATTTCAGGATGTTTATCGAGTAAATCTGCTTGCATTTGTAATTTACCGTCATCAATCCAGTAGTCATCGCCTTCGAGGGTTGCAATATACTCTCCCCGACAAGCCTGGTAAACTCGAACGAAATTTTGATTTGGACCGTAACGTTTGTCTGAAGGCAATAATTTAACAATTTCCGGGTATTTCTGCTGGTATTCTTCGATTATTTCGCGCGTCTTATCTGTAGAACAATCCTCGCCAATAACCAGTTCAAGGGGAAATTGAGTTTTTTGTATTAAGACGCTGTCTATTGCCTGCGCGATGAAATTTTCATGGTTATATGAAATCATGAGAACACTTACACGCGGGTTGACTATATTATTTTCAACAGTTGAATCAGCAATCATCATTTTCTTTATTTAGAATAGCATGAACCCGGGTAGAATGTGAAATCGCAAGACGGATTATTCTACCAATATTTTGAATATCATTTGAATTAACTGCGGTACCGGTTGGCAATAATAATACGCGTCTGCATAATCTTTCAGTTTCTGGCAACTGCAAATGACTATCCGGCTGAATTGTATGATATGGCTCCATATTGTGGCATCCCGGGAAGAAATATCTTCTTGCCAATATATTTTCAGCATGAAGGCATTGTACAATTTCATCCCGTGATAAACCGGCTTCATTTTCATCAATTTCCAATACAACATACTGGTAATTAAGTTCATCATGGTTATCAAACTGTATTATTTTTACACCAGAGATATTTAAAAGATGCTGCTGATATAAATGGAAGTTATATTTATTAATTTCGATAAAATTATCAAGTGATTCTAAATTAGATAACCCCATCGCAGCAGAAACTTCGGTCATTTTGCCGTTTGTTCCAATATATATGACATTATCATAACCTGCGAAACCAAAGTTTTTCATCAGTCTCAGTTTTGCAGCCAATTCATCATCATTAGTAGTAATTGCACCGCCTTCAAAAGTATTAAAAAACTTCGTGGCATGGAATGAGAATACTTCTGCCAAGCCAAATCCGCCAATCATTCTGCCATTATGCACGCAACCAAAAGCATGTGCAGCATCAAATAATAGTTTTAGATTATGCCGTTTCGCAATTTCGGTCAATTGCTCTATAGCACAAGGCCTTCCCCAAGTGTGGACTCCAAGAATACCGGTAGTTTTCGGGGTAATCAGACTTTCAATTTTATTTGTATCAAGACAATGTGTATTCGGGTCAATATCACAAAAAACGGGATTGATCTCCTGCCATTTCAAAGAATGTGCCGTCGCAATAAAGGTAAATGATGGTACCAGAACTTCACCGGTAAGACCTGCTGCACGAATAACTATCTCCAAGGCTATTGTAGCATTGCACGTGACAATACAATGTTTAACCTGTAAATAATCTGCCAGTTTGGCTTCAAATTGTTGTACAAACGGACCATTGTTAGATAGCCAATTTCTATCCAGCATTTCATTAACCCTGGTTAAAAATGATTCTCGATTACCTATATTTGGACGGCCTACATGTAATGGAGAATTGAAAGCTGGTTTTCCGGTAAAAACTGCTAAATCAATGTCAGAAGAACTATTTTCAAACATCTTTGCCTGCTTCAACATCTAAATCAAGGGTAATATAGCGCTTTTCCCCTGATTCTTCTGTGATAAAAAAAGCATTGCGATAACCAGGGAAAGATAAAGAACGCATAAAATTTATCAATTCACGACCTGAATACACTTGATCTAATTGAATCTCTTTCAAATTCTCAAAATATTTCAGGCTATTATAATTTCCTTCCTCAACGGGAATTATCGTAGAATAATTTCCGGCAATGATTTTTTTAATATACTCAGAAAACAATTCAACTTCACGTTCAAGGATTCTATTATAAACATCTTTTGATGTTTCAGATTCTTTGATATAGATTCTTTCCTGATAAATAATTGGACCATGTTCAATTTTCTCATCAATTTCATGTATGGTTATTCCCGCCGGTAATCCATTTATCATGTTGAATACATGAGAGAAAAAGCTGCGATTATACGGATTATATCCGGGATGAAAATTAACACAACGGACAGCATTAACCAATTCTGGAGGAAATATCTGCTTGCAATGCATTGAGATAATTAATGAATATTTTTCGATTAATTTTGCGCAATCTGTTTTAACATTAATTTCAAGAAGATTATTATCTTTCACATATTTTGCAACAGAAGATGTCGTAGGTATAGAACACCCGAAAAAAACGTGTGACAATGATTTCTCCCGGCAAATTGACATTACTGCCGGAAATAGATAAAGATTATCACTTAATATTAATATCTCTTTCATTACGCCTCTGGTAGATTTATTTTATTATTTCATAAATTAATGTTGAATCTTTGCGAGTTTCACGATTCTGCAATTCTGGATATTCGCTTTTTTCAATTTCTACTTTATTAATATTAACAAATCCTGCTTCCTGCAATCTTCGGCAAAGTTCTTCATCATCATACAGCCATTGATGACCCCATTCGCGAAAAGATATATTCAACATTTCAGCGCGAGTCTTGATATGTCCTGTACCTGGCCAACTCAGCCAATCCTGATCACGCCAATCATTCTGGTACTTATCAACTGTGGTTGATAATGATGGTGTTGCGATGCGTAATACACCACCTGATTTTAACAAACGATGACATTCTCTTAAAAATGCCAAACCTTGCAGAACTGTGAGATGTTCTATGAAATGTTCGTTATAAATAAACGCACATGAAGAATCCGGGATTGGGAACGGTTGCGTCGCATCCCATACGACATCAACAATATCTTTCCCCCACTCATCACTCATATCAATGTTTACCCAGCCATCAAATTTAATACGCCCACAACCAATATTGAGTTTATATGGAGAATTAAAATGTGACAGATTTTTTTTAGCGCGGGAGACACGCGAATATTTTATAATAGCATTGGGACAAAATAAAAGCATTTTTTTTATCTTCCTGAATACTTTTTTTATAAATATTTTCATCATCTACCTTATTAATAAAGAAATACTGAAATACCGAGCTAATAATATTAGCCCGGATGATTATTTTTATTCTTCAGACATTCCTTCTACTGCTTCTTCCCAGTCAAGAAATACCTGGCTTGCACCCAGCGATTGTGCTTGCTTAAGGCATCGTTCTGCTTTCATGGTTAGCTGTTCATGAGATGTTACAGTAGAAGATAAACTGGCGATGCCAATACCTGCAGTCAGGTTCCAAATTTCATCGCTTCCGGTGTCAATTACACCTGTTACTTTTTCACGTAATCTTTCTGCTACTACCACCGCACCCAATGCCGGGGTGTTTGGCAGCATAATTGCAAAGATACCTTCATCATAAGCAGATGGCAGGTCGCGTCCACGAATTGAACGAGACAAGATTTCAGCCATACGACGTAATGCAGATTCTACCACGCCATACCCATAAGCATCAGCGGCTTCGCGAATTCCATCGACAGCTACTAATAAAATGGATAATTGACCGCCTATATTTACAGTATCATGTGTAACACGTTCTAATTCAGCGACAAAATAAGATCTTACAGGCAAATTAGTGATTTTATCTATTTCCTGCTCATCTGGAGTAATTGTTTCACCGTGTGCGGCAAGACGAGAAGTGAATTGTTCAATAATTCCCTGCATTCGCGATTCGCGCAACCGAGTTGCCAATTGATTTGCCATTAATGCAAAGAAATCTTCTTCTACTTGCTCTAATGATTTCACATCTTTAAAGCCTAAAACGATAGCTCCTAACGGAGCGCCATGAACATACAAAGGTGCGATTATACAACTCTTCAAAATATTGCTGGTAACAGGCTTTCCCTCTGGTGTTTTAGGAATATTAGGATGGTCATTAACATCGATAATCGTGAAGATATCGGTTGCACCATCTTTCATTACCCGCTCTACCGGTCCAACCACCTGGGTCATGGGTGACATTTTTCCGTCATTATTTCCATGGGTAGCAGCAACAGAAATAACTTTACCGCGATAAAGCATTACTGCACCATAATCGGCATTTAAATATAATCTCATTCTGTCTAAAACATAATTCAAACAGCCGGCTTCATTGGGCATGGAAGTAAGTGATTGAACACCATCTCTCAAAATGCTCAATGCGGCTTTTTGTATATCGCCAGAAGATATTTCATTAAAAGTTGACATAGTGTTTTCTCTTCTTTAGACTTATCAAGAAATAAATAATAGCATCTTTTGGATAAGTCTTTCATATAATAGCTTTTTTAATTATACATTACTTTACTGTTAATTGCGATAATTATCAATAACATCTTGCATGTTTTTCTAATATTTGTACAAAATTATTTACTGTGGCTGATAAATCAGGCGAATTCTGGAAAACACCTATACCTGCCAGTCCAAATGCGCCAGCAGACAAACAATCAGCAGCATTATTTATATTAATTCCACCTAAAGCAAAAATCGGGATTTTAACGATTGATGAAACATTCTTTAACCTTTCAATTCCAACAGGATCACCCAACTTTGCTTTCGATTGGGTAAAAAATATTGGACCATAAGTAACAAAATCTGCTCCGCCTTTCTCAGCAGAAATTGCTTCTTCTAACGTATGGGTAGAAACACCGATAATCGCATTATCAGGCATTATTCTTCTCAATGCATCTACAGGCATTCCTGTAGAAGTGATATGAATGCCGTCAGCACCAGCAGCCAATGCAATATCTGCTCTATCATTTATTAAAACTTTAACACCAGCAGGTCTTAACAACTCAACAGCTTGTACAGTAAGGTTGTATAACTCTGATGGAGGTAAATGTTTCTCACGAATTTGTACCATTTTTACCCCTGACTCAGCAACATGGGATAAAAATTTCATTATATCTTGATTGATTAATGATTTCTGATCAGTAATCAAATATAAACGGAATAACTCTGTTCGTAACATCTGTATAAATATGCATAATTTTACTGTATTATGTCAATATATATTAAAATGCTCGTTTTTGTCCATTTGTGATTGACTTTGCTCATTTTAAAATGGTAAAATATTTATGAAAATAAAAACGCGCAGAAATGCGCTTATCTTTCGGAGGTTATCATGAAAGATTATTGCGTATCACCGGATTTTACTCCTGGTGTTATCGAAATCAAACCCATTCCAAAGTTTCAATATACTGGAACTATGCAGGATGAATTGAAGAGTGGCAAATTAACCCGTGAAGACGCTCTTAATTTACTTACTTTAATGTCAACAATTCGTTCCTTTGAAGAATGTATTGTTGATTCAAAAGACGGCAAATGGGAACCAAAGGAAGGTTTTAAATTTGTCGGTGCCAGCCATTTATCTATTGGCCAGGAAGCAGTACCTACCGGAGCATTAGCCGTAATTAATAAAGATGACCTGATTACCTCTACCCATCGCGGACATGGTCATGGTATTGCAAAAGCTTATTACGCACTCCAGGATATGAATAAGGAAGAATTGATTCAATGGTTAATTATCAGCGGAGAAACCACTGAGAACATAGCAAAAGCCAAGAACGGCAGCCTTGCCGACGCTTTAGAAATTGCAATTGACCTTCATCTGTTTAAGACATTCGCAGAACTTTTTGGGAAAGAAGAAGGATACTGCAGAGGCCGTGGCGGCGGAATGCACATAGCAGACTTCCATGTAGGACATCTTGGTGCAAACGCAATCGTTGGTGGTTCATTCGCTATCGCAACTGGTGCTGCAATGGCATCTGTTAAGTTAGGAAATGACAATATATGTATTTGTTTTATCGGCGATGGCGCAGTAAATAACGGCATTGGCGCTGAAGCAATGAACTTTGCCGCTCAAGATCAGTTTGAAAAAGGCACACCGGTAATTTTCCTGGTTGAAAATAATCAATATGGAATGACCGGGCAACAAGATAAAGAAGTAACCGGCATTGATTACCTGGCACAACGCGCCGCTGGTTTCGCCCGTGATAATATGCACGCTGAAGTCGTTAACGGTATGGATGTTTTAGCCGTTAGAGAAGCATTAGGCAGAGCCGTTGCAACATGCCGTGCAGGTGAAGGCCCGGTTTTCCTTGAATGTGAAACATATCGTTATTACGGTCACTCATTATCTGACCTGCGCGATACATATCGTACAAAAGAAGAAGAACAGTGCTGGCATGATATTGATGCAATTGACAGATATATTGATAAATTAGTAGATGCAAGTGTAGCAACTCGAGAAGAATTGGTCGAATTAACTGATGCCGTTCGCGAACGTGTTCGTGCTGCTGGTGTAAAAGCTGCTGTTGAAGGAACCGATCCTGATCCATCTTCAATGTTGGATGGTTTATTCTCACCGAATGAATGTGTCGATTGTGATGATGCACAAAAAACAGTTTTAGAAAAAGAACCCCGAAAAACACGTCGTGACAAAGAAGGACAAATTTTTGTACGCCAGGCAGTAGCAGAAGCATTAATAGAAGAAATGGTTAATGACCAGCGCGTAATTTTATATGGTGAAGATGTTGCAGATTATGGGGGAGCATTTCAGGTAACCCGTGGTATCATCGACATTTTTGGTCGTGACCGTTGTTTCAATGCGCCTATCTCTGAATCTGCGATTATCGGCGTTGCAGTTGGCGCCGCTGCTGCAGGATTGCGACCAGTTTGCGAATTAATGTATATTGACTTCATCCTGATGGCAATGGACCAGGTAGGAAATCAAGCTGCCAAGAATCGCTATATGTTCGGTGGTAAAGCTGAGCTGCCAATGGTTATCCGCACCACAGTCGGTGGCGGTAAAGGTTATGCAGGACAGCATAGCCAGAGCCTGGAAGCTGTTTGCACAATGATTCCTGGCCTGAAAGTTGTTGCACCAAGTACTGCTTATGATGCAAAAGGCTTGTTAAAATCTGCAATTCGCGACAATAACCCGGTTGTATTCATCGAACATCAATCAATCTACACTTTAAAAGGTTACTGCCCTGAAGAAGAATATCTGATTCCATTAGGCAAGGCCGCTATTCGCCGTGAAGGTACTGATGTAACAATAGTCGGATATTCAAATCCAATATTGATTGCCCAGGAAGCCGCAGAATTAGCAGCTCAGGAAGGGATAAGTTGCGAGGTTATTGACCTTAGAACTCTTGCCCCTATGGATGAAGAAACTGTTCTTAACTCATTGAAGAAAACAGGCAGATTAGTGTGTGTTAACCAAGCTCCTAAAACCGGATGCTTCAGTGAGCATATCGTTGCTAAAATGTATGAACTTGGATTTGAATATTTCAAATCAGCAGCACAAATCATTGCAGCATACGACTGCCCGCCGCCGATGGCAGCGACATTAGAATGCGAGTTCCAGCCAAATACCCGCCGAATACTGGAAGGCATTCGCGCATCAATGAAGAAATAAAATGTTTGAGTCTCCCCCAATTTAACATATAGATTGGGGGAGTAATTAAGAGGAGACAGGTTATGACAGAAGAAATTTCAGATAAAACAGTCGTTACCCTGGGACCGATAAGAAAAGTTATTGCCGAAAGAATGACCTTAAGCAAAACCACCATTCCACATGCGTATGTTATGATGGATATTGATATGACTGCAGCTTTATGGTTTCGCGCGGAATTCAATGCGGGTGGTCATGGCAATGCCGATGGTGTTAAAATATCAGTTAATGACCTGGTGTTGAAAGCAACCGCAATGGCTTTAGCGAAAATACCGGCAGTTAACAGCACATTTGAAGATGGTGCCGTAATCATTCATCATAATGTTAATGTTGGTGTTGTTGTTGCAATTGATAATGACGAAGGGATCCTTGTACCAGTATTTAAAAATGCCGATCAAACTGCACTGATAGAATTAGGCAAAAATGTTCGTGAAAAAGCTGATTTGGCACGCAGAAAAAAAATTCGTGCAAGAGACAGTATGGATGGTACATTTACTATTAGCAATGTTGGCATGTTTGGTGCAAATTACCTAATAGCGGTAGTACAACCGCCTCAAACTGGTATATTAGGGATAGGCGCTGTAAAAAAAGTTCCATCAGTAGTTGAAGATCAAGTAGTAATCCGCTCGATTATGGGAGTAGCATTATCATTTGACCATCGCGCGATAGACGGTGCTGTCGGAGCAAAGTTCCTTGCAGAATTAAACTCAATATTGCAAGAGCCACTTAAGTTGTTATAAAACGTATATCCGGCGGATTAACTGTCCGCCGGTTCCACATCTACAGGTATCCATTCGCGTACTGAATTTATTAAAAATACTTTATCAGCTTTCATTAATTCATTAACAGTTATTACTGATTCAACAATTTGTTTTTGATCCAACAAATATTGACGAAATGTCCCATTTAATAATCCACAATCTATAAATGGTGTAAATAATTTACCATCTTTTTCTATTACAATATTCGCAATGGTACTTTCAGTTACTTCACCTAATTCATTCACGAAAATAATGTCGTCAAACTCAGAATATTTTTTACGAGCATTTTCATATATATCTCTATATGTTGTTTTGTGATACAAAATTCTGTTTCTACTATTTATTGATAATTCTGATATTTTAACTCGCCAATTTTCAGGTTTTCTTATTAGATACTTCTTAATTTCAATTTTAAATTCACCATTCTTATTTAATTCAACCCGTATAATTGATTTGTCTTCAGTAATTGCCAATTTTGTTAATTTTTCTTCTAAATCACTTTCATTAAAGATAAATCCAAAATAATCGGCTGAATTTGCTAATCTCTTTAAATGATATTCTTTAAGAAATATTTCCGTTTTTCTCCAAAGCATTGTTTCAAACAATGAAAACTCTTTAGAATCAGCAGTAATTACCAAGGATTTGTGCAAAGTCTCTTCATATTCATCATCAGAAGATGAATCCCAGGTAATTCCACCACCCACCCCATATTCAATGGTTCTATTTTTCAAATTGATTAATGATGTTCTTATCGCTACATTAAAAACAGCATTGCAGCCCGGTTTTATCATCCCAATAGATCCAGTATATATCTCACGAGATTCTTCTTCTAATTCATTGATGATTTCCATTGTTCGTACTTTGGGAGCACCTGTAATTGACGCTGATGGAAATAATGCAGAAAATATTTCTACAAGACTTGCATCTGTAATAGCTGAAACATCAGAAATCATTTGCCATACTGATGGATATTTCTCAACTTTAAATAACTCTGTTTTTATACTGCCAATTTCTGCTATTTTTCCTAAATCATTTCTTACCATATCAACAATCATTAAATTTTCTGCTCGATTTTTATCTGATTGCTGCAGCCATTGGGCCATTTGAATATCTATTTCATAAATACATTTACGTGGCGCAGTTCCTTTCATCGGCTTGCAATGTATCTTATTTCCTTCTTTTTCGAAAAATAATTCCGGCGAGACAGATACAATAGCAAAGTCATCACACTGCAGGAATACGCTGTATATTGATGGCTGAGCATTATATAAATAAGAAAATAAATCAATTGGTTCACCGACAAAAGATCCATTTAATTTATATGTGTAATTTACCTGATAAGTATCTCCAGCAGCGATATATTCTTTGATTTGGTGAATTTTATTTTCATATTCAGCCTTCGTAACAGTTGATATCAATTGCGGCAATGTAAAATTATTTACTGCCGGCAAGGAAACAGATTGATAATCTTTATATATTCCAAACATCATTAATGGATATCTCGATTTCTTCACATTTAAGACTGCATCAAATCCTGAAGATGCTTCAAAGCTGATATATCCAACTGCAAAATAACCATTTTTAGTTAATAACTCAACTTCAGAAAAACTATTAATAATTTCTTCAACAGAATAAGCAATAATAATCTGCGTTGGATTCTCAAAAAGAATCCAACCGGGATTTGATTTATCATTATCATAAATAATTGCTTTAAAGTTCATAATAAAAAAATCACCCCGCCAGTTTATTGACGAGGTGATAATGCCGTCAGTTCAAAAATCAGCAACAACCTTCTTCACAGCTATCGCCATGTGAATGTCCGTGGTCATGACCGCATCCGCAACCATGTTCTTCAAATTGCGGTAACCATCCTTCATGTGCTTCAAATAAGTCATCAACCAGATTCCATATCTCTTCAAGGCTTAATTCAGCAGCAGTATGCGGGTCCATCATAGCAGCCTGGTAAACATATTCTTTATTACCAGTTAACGCACCATAAACGGCAAGTTCTTGTACATTAATCTGAGTTCTATCCAATGCAGCGCAAACAGGAGGCAGGTTGCCAACTTTCATCGGTTGAATGCCATTTTTATCTATCAAACAAGGAACTTCTACACATGAACCTTTTGGAAGATTATCAATCAAATCATTATTTAATACACTGCCATGAACCAGGGTAGGCACATTTGTTTCCATCGCATTTATGATCTGACTGCCATATTCTACTGATCGTTTCGGATTTTCGAATCCTATACCATTTTCCAAGTCTTCTGCCATTTTTCCCCAACCGGCAATTTGATTTACACACCTGCGCGGATATTCATCCAAAGGAATGTGGTATTGTTCAATTAAATCTTCCCGATTACGCTTAATATACCATGGACCATATTCGCTAAAATGTTCGCTGCTCTCAGTGATATAATAGCCTATTCGCATCATCATATCTAACCGTACTTTATCCCAATCAGGACGATATTCACCAGAACCAACCAAGTCAAAAATACGAGGGTATAAATCTTCACCTTTATGCTCTAATGTTAAATAAAATGCCATGTGGTTAATACCTGCACAGGTAAAATTAACTTCAGCAGGATCAATGCCAAGCGCTCTTATCAGGTGGTGATGACTTCCTTGAACGCTATGGCATAAACCTATGGTTTTAACTTCAGTTCCCACCAGCATTGCCCAGGTATTCATAGCCATCGGATTAACATAATTTAAAAAAGTAACATCCGGGCATACATCTTCCATTATGCGGCCATAATCAATCATTACAGGTATAGTACGCAAAGCACGGAATATACCGCCAATACCAAGTGTGTCTGCAATAGTTTGGCGTAATCCATATTTTTTAGGAATTTCAAAGTCTGTGATAGTACAGGGATCATACCCACCGACTTGAATCATATTAATAGCGTAATCAGCACCTTCCAAAGCCTGGTAAGGGTCTGTTGTTGCAATAATTTTCGGGTTTGCATTCCAACTTTTCGCTACTTTCTGTGCCATTTTATATGAAGTCTCTAAACGAGATTCATCAATGTCATAAAGCACATAAGTGCCTTCATTTAAAGCAGGATATGACAAACAGTCAGACATTAAATTGCGGGCAAATACAGTACTACCCGCACCGATAAGAGTTACTTTAGGCATAATTATATCCTCAAAATATTATTGCTTACTTTTTGTAAGCAAATAGTAATTACTGCAAAAATGGATTTTTACCTTTAAATAATGACTATTAATATGGATGGAATAAAATTGGATGCATGATATAACCAGTTGCTAACTTCAACCGATTATTGATTTATGGTAAAATTAACTCGCCAGTTTAGTTTTCTGGCGTAGAGGAGTTATCTGTGGGAAAATATTATGTATCCACTCCTATTTATTATGTAAATGATGTTCCACATATCGGCACTGCTTACCCTACAGTAGCGGCTGATGTTATCGCACGATTTCATCGTATGATTGGCGATAATGTATTATTTTCAACCGGAACTGATGAAAACGCTACTAAAGTAGCACGAGTAGCTTCTGAGAAAGGTATCGATACACTCCAGTTTGTTAACCAGATGGCAGCGGCTTTTCAAGATACCTGGAAAAAAATGAACATCAGTTATGATGATTTCGTTCGTACCGTAGAGCCGCGTCACCATACCGCAGTGCAGAACCTGATTAAAATATTGTATAACAATGGTGATGTTTATTATAGCGAATATGAAGGCTGGTATTGCATTCCATGTGAAACTCATTTCATGGAAGCGCAATTAAATGAAGGTAAATGCCCTGATTGCGGACGTGCAGTTGAATGGATGAAGGAACCTGGTTATTTCTTTAAGTTAAGCAAATATCAGCAGCCACTACTCGACTACATTGAAGCTAATCCACATTGGCTGCAGCCTGATTTTCGCAAAAATGAAGTGGTTTCATTTATCAAAAGCGGTCTGCGCGATGTTAATATTACCCGCAAAGCGGATTGGGGAATCCCAGTTCCTGCAAATCTACCCAATTCAGCAGGATTGGTAATTTATGTATGGTATGACGCGCTTATCAACTATATAACAGTTGCTGGTTATGGTCAGGATGAAAATAAGTTCAAAGAATGGTGGCCGGCACAGTCGCATATTGTGGGTAAAGATATCTTCACTCGTTTTCATGCGACCTTATGGCCTGCCATGTTGATGGGAGCAGGTATTGAATTGCCTAAAACAGTAGTTGCCCATGGTTTCTGGACTATTGGCGGTGAAAAAATAAGCAAGTCTAAACATAGCGGTAAGGGTTTCCGCATTAATCCACTTGACCTGGCAAATGAAATCGTTGAAGCAAGCGGAGCAGATATTGATATTGCTGTTGATGCATTGCGTTATTTCTTATTACGCGAGATGCCATTCGGTGCCGATGGCGATTTCTCATTGGAAGCATTATTCCGAAGATATAACAGTGACTTGGCAAATGACCTTGGCAACCTTTTAAATCGTGTTATCACAATGATTGGAAAATATTGCAACGGAAATATACCATCACCTGCACCAGCATTACCTGCCGCGATAAATGCTGCCACGTCTGTATACGAGCATTTAAAAAGTGAAGTAGTAAATTACAATGAAGCGTTGAAAGCTGCATGGGAACTGGTAAGTTACCTAAATCGCTACATTGAAGAAATGACACCCTGGAAACTTTACAAAGAAGGCAAAACTGAAGAAGTTAACAATGTCATGTATACATTGGCAGAAGGATTGCGATTTACAGCAGTTATTCTTAGCCCATTTATGCCGATAACATCAAAACATATTGCTGCGCAAATCGGATGGAATACAGAAATATGCAAATGGGACGATTTAAAATGGGGTCTGTTAAATTCTGAAAATAATGTGTGCCCGGACAAACCAATATTCCCGCGTATAATCGAAAAGAAGGAAACTGAAATGACTGAAGAGATTGTTAAAATACCCGTACCAATTCAAACTGCTGAACCCGCTAAAGCGGTAGAGGCAGAAGAAGAAAAAGTGCCGGAAACACCACTTATCACAATAGATGATTTTGCCAAAGTACAACTGAAAGCTGGGACAATTATTGCCGCAGAAAAGCATCCAAAGGCAGATAAGCTGTTGAAGTTGCAGGTTGATTTGGGTGAAGAAGCACCACGACAAATAATTGCCGGAATCGCATTAGCATATTCACCAGATGAACTAATCGGCAGACAAGTAGTTGTTGTTGCAAATTTGCAACCGGCTAAATTACGCGGTGAGATTTCGCAAGGAATGTTATTAGCAGCCGATATGGGTGAAAATGGCATGGCATTATTGAAGCCTGATAAAGAAGTTGTTAACGGAAATAAAGTTAGATAATATTTCTGGATTAAGGCGCATTTTCAAATGAATGCGCCTTTAATTATTAACAAGTGATAATATCTTGTCTAATCGTATGCTATAACCATACCATACAGTATCATTTTCATTCCAGATATCTGGTTTTGCAACAAATTGTAAATTTACTTCATTTCCTGCTCTGCTGCGATATCTCAACATCATTTCTACTTCAGTATGATTGCGTAATGAATCATCTAAAGATGCCCATAATGCACCTTGATCTTCCATTCGTAAAGCACCTATAAATAGCATGAAGTTATCGGTAATTTCAGTTGATGTATAACCGATATCACCAACCCCATCACTTATATAGTCAAATATCCATCCTATATCCTTTGTATGCCTTAATTTAAATATAAATCCAGGTAAATTGGCTGAAAGTCGGGTAACCATCTTAAACTTATCTTCAACTGCAGATTCATTAATTTTCAAACTGGTTATATCGGTCAATACACCATTTATCCCGGCTGGCTTTCCATCTTTATAGAATACTTTGCTTGATGATTTAACCCATAGATATGTCCCATCTTTATGACGGATTCTATAGTTTGCAGGTTCATATTGACCATCTAAAACTTGTTGAAATTTCTTAATTAATATTGGCAAGTCGTCCTGATGAACATATACAGTAAATGGTTTCCCTATTATCTCTTCAGATGTATAACCAAAAACCCTCTCAACGACATTACTCATGTAGATTACTCTGCCATTAATATCAGTACTAAAAATTATATCGTTAATATTATCAAGAATTCTTGAATATAATCCTACTGCATCACATAATTTTTGTTCTGCTTTTTTTCTTTCTTCTAATTCATAACGCGCGCTTTTATATAAACGAGCATTATCTATTGCTATACCAACTTGATTGCCTGCCAAAGTCATTATCTCAATATCATTTGATGTAATAATTTTCATCTTGTTATTAAGAAGATATAAAATACCTGTTATCTGTTCGCGAGATTTCAACGGAATTGCAATAAAAGTTTTAATATCTAAACCGGTAACTAATTCAAGACGTTCATTAGTCACAGGGAATTCTGAACCATCAAAAGTATTGCGAATAACAAGTTGATGACTGTCAATCAATTGTGATGCCACCGATCCTGGTGTTATAGGGAAATTCGATATCGCTTCTACAATTTTACGTGTTAATCCACGTTGTGCAGTCATTGTTAAATTCTTATTTACCTCATCTACCAGGTAAATAATTCCTATCTCCATTCCAGATATTTCTAATATTTTGCTGCATGCTAAATCCAATATAATTTGTAGATCTAAAGAACTGCTGATAGTCATACTTATTGCATTTAATGCTTCAAGTTCATATTTTCGCAAATCATCAGTAATTTCAGCGTTATAATCCAAACAAAAATCATCTTGTAAATCATTTAAATCTTGTTTATTTTTTCTGAACTTTATTAGTAAACTTAGAATAGATTCGAGATCAATATATTTTATGTCTGGTGAAATAGTAATGTCATCTGATGATTGATTATTAGAAGATGACTTTATTACAATATAGGATGAATCTTTAATCCGAATATTTTTCTTTATTGATTCAATTGAATTATTTATTTCAAAATCAATGTCGTAAATAACTATATCAAAAGTAATCTTGTCTGAGATATTATTAATATCGTTAAGATGTTTGATTGAAGTCAGAGACATACCAAATTTTACAGCATACTTACCCAACCGCGTAATATAACTTTTATCACCAATTAATAATGTATTAATTTGTATTTTCTTATCCATAATAATTCACCCTGACATAAAACGAATAACTTCGTTTTATACTTAATTATTAGCCAAATATTGCTAATTGAAACAATAAATTGAGATAAATCAGATAACTTAATTAATTTTTAATCATTGACACTATGGTGATGTATCTATAGACTAAAAACGGAAATATTAAATTCCCGCTGTGACAGGAACCGCGCATTTCTATTTTATGACGTTCAGGGTACGAGTTCGTCATTCGAGTAATACCAATGCGTCCTGTTAATAATAATAAAGGAGCGCACCGCCATGAATATAAGAAAAGAATGGGTAAAAGGCCGCACCGGCAATATTACCCAAATGCATTATGCCCGCCAGGGAATAATTACTGAAGAAATGCAATATGTTGCTGACCGCGAATTAATGCCTGCAGAATTTATTCGTAATGAAGTTGCAAACGGAAAAATTGTAATACCAGCAAATATCAATCATCCCGAATTACTTCCAATAGCCATTGGACGTGCAGTAACCTGTAAAATAAATGCCAATATCGGAAATTCCTCCTTATCGAGTGGCATGGAAGTAGAAATTGATAAATTAAATATCTGCCTCAAATATGGTGCAGATACTGTCATGGATTTATCAACAGGAAAAGATATAAATCGTATTCGTGAGGCTATTATTCGTAATAGCAATGTCCCTATAGGTACAGTACCTATTTATCAGGCTATCGAACAAGTTAATGACCCTATGGACCTTACTGCCGACGACTTATTAGCTGTTATCGAAGAACAGGCACAGCAAGGTGTTGATTATATGACAGTTCATGTCGGTGTTTTGCGCGAACATTTGCCGATGATTGAAAGCCGGATTACAAAAATAGTATCACGAGGTGGCGCATTAACAGCCCAATGGATGAAACGCCATAAAAAACAAAACCCATTATACGAAAGATATGACGATTTGCTCGAAATTTGCAAGAAATATGATGTAACATTGTCACTTGGCGATGGTTTGCGTCCTGGCTGCCTGCATGATGCCAGTGACGATGCTCAGTTTGGCGAATTAAAGGCACTGGGAGACCTTGCAAGACGTGCCTGGCAGCAGGATGTGCAGGTTATGATAGAAGGTCCTGGACATGTGCCTATGGACCAGATAGAAAAAAATATGCGGATTCAGCAAGAATACTGCGATGATGCCCCTTTTTATGTGCTTGGACCATTAGTGACTGATATCGCACCCGGTTATGACCATATTACCAGTGCTATTGGTGGCGCAATGGCAGGTTTATATGGTGCAGCAATGATATGTTACGTAACACCTAAAGAACATTTAGGTTTGCCGGAAGCAGAAGATGTAAGAAATGGCATTATCGCATCTAAAATTGCTGCACATGCTGCTGATATTGCAACCGGAAAACCAGGTGCTCGAGATAAAGATGATGAAATGGCACGTGCACGTTATGCATTTAACTGGGAAAAACAATTTGAGCTGTCAATGGACCAGGATCGTGCTCGGGATTACCGCCGGCAAACTCTTGGGTTAGACTGTTCAACTGAATACTGTACCATGTGCGGACCCAAATTTTGCTCAATGCGATTGTCGCACGAATTAGAACAAGCAGAGTAGTTTTTGCTTATTTTCAGGCATATATGATATAATTATGTGGAAATGGAGCAATCCAAATCCACCCCAAATCTACTATCCAATGGAGAACGGCTAATGTCCGGACATTCTAAATGGGCAAATATTCGTATTAAAAAAGGTAAAGTTGATGCCATTCGTGGTAAAACATTTACCAGATTAGCAAAAGATATAATTGCTGCAGCTAAAAGCGGCGGTGGCGACCCGGCTAATAATTTACGTCTGCGAAATGCAATCGTAAAGGCTAAAGAATCATCAATGCCTGCGGATAATATAAAACGCGCCATAATGCGCGGAACTGGTGAAATTGAAGGTGCTGCTTACGAAGAAATAAGCTATGAAGGCTACGGCCCGGGTGGTGTCGCAGTAATGGTGCATTGTTTTACCGATAATCGCAATCGTACTGCACCGGAAATGAGATCTGCTTTTAAGGCTGTAGGTGGTAATCTCGGTGAAACTGGCTGCGTTGGATATATGTTTGAACACCGTGGAGTTATAGTTGTTCCGAGTGAAGGTACTGACGAAGACACCATTATGATGGCCGCTTTAGATGCCGGCGCAGATGACGTTAAAGCTGTAGATGAAGATTATTTCGAAGTTTATACATCTCCTGGCGACGTATATAAAATACGCGAGATTATTGAAACTGCTGGCATAAAAGTTGAAGACGCAGAAGCAAGAATGATACCGGAAAATACCGTTACTGTTACCGGTAAAGATGCTGAATTAGTTATGAAACTTATAGATAACCTTGAAGAAAACGAAGATGTGCAGAATGTTTACAGC